>Ga0209514_10002070_pt1 | contig 32095 bp, 27 predicted proteins | sample Subgrocontami58m_FD_187452 | JGI IMG/M metagenome (GOLD analysis project Ga0209514, IMG submission 187452) | Subsurface groundwater microbial communities from S. Glens Falls, New York, USA - GMW37 contaminated, 5.8 m (SPAdes) (version 3) | ecosystem: Environmental > Aquatic > Deep subsurface >...
ATGGTTTCACGCTGGGAGGAGGTGTTTATGCCATTGCCGGCGCCTATAGTAATTGGAAAGATACAATTAAAGACCCCGTTACGATGGCAGATATCGATGCCTCCATTTTCTCGGTGCTAATGCTCATCAGCAATGTCCGGTTAGAAGCTTGCATATAAGCATACAGACACAGTTAAAGAAAGGCGGAAATTTCAAAAAAATTACGTTCATATGAAGAAAAAGCTTGACATTTCAAGCAGTTAGTCGGGACGTTTTTCCGTAACTATCTAATATTACGGAGGATATGCTCATGCCCCACACATGGAAGCTCGGCAAACATTGGAAAAAACACGAGACCCACAGCAATCTTATGGCGCCTATTAACAACGTAATGCCCGACATCACGCCTTTGCTCTCGCGATGCAACCGGCCTCTGCAAATGTCTTTTGAGGATCAACTCAACATCCTGGTGTATTTCCACCTGGAAGAACACCGGTCAGGTCGGCACCTCCTCCAGGTTCTCAAAGAAGAACATTTTGCCCGGCGGTATATTGCACCCGTAGATGGCATTGAAAAGAGCAGCTTTTTTGAGGACATCGGCTCCCGTGGACTGGAGCAGATGATGGAAGTGTTCGGGAAGCTCTATGGAAAAGCTGCTAAACATTTACCCAAGGGACATGCCGAGTTGGGTGATCTGGTGCTGATCGACGGATCCCTGATTGATGCGGTTTTGTCCATGTACTGGGCCGACTACCGGAAGGGATCGAAAAAGGCCAAGGTGCATATTGGTTTCGATCTCAATCGCGGCATTCCCAAGAAGATCTTCCTCAGCGACGGCAAGGAGGCGGAACGTCCTTTCGTAGAGAAGATCCTGGCGCCGGGGGAAACGGGCGTTATGGATCGCGGCTACCAGAGCCATAAGCTCTTTGACGTCTGGCAGACAGAGGGCAAACACTTTATCTGTCGGATCAAAGCCTCCACGGAAAAGACCATGGTCAGAACGAATGCCGTCCAAGCCGACAGCATTGTCTTTTTTGACGCCGTCGTTCTTCTGGGAACCACCACTATCAACCAGACAGCACGGGAAGTCCGCTTGATCGGCTACCAGGTGGACGGTGTTGATTACTGGATCGCCACCGATCGCCACGACCTCACCGCCGAACAGATTGCCTTTGCCTATAAGCTCAGATGGAACATCGAGATTTTCTTCGGCTGGTGGAAACGCCATTTGAAGGTCTACCACCTTATTTCAAGGAGCCAATATGGATTGATGGTTCAGATGCTGGCTGGACTGATCACTTATGTCCTCCTGGCCATCTACTGCCATGACCAGCATCACGAAAAGGTTTCCGTTAAACGTCTGAGAGAAATATCAATCAATATCCGTAACGAAATGAGCTTCGAGGATATTGTAAATGAAACCGGCGTCTGGTACTATCAACCGCCAAAGCAGGATCGATTATATGCAAATCCTTAACCGGACATCGCTGACTTTTCTCCGGATACCAGCGAAAGTTTTACTAACTGCTCAGGCGTTGACGTCAAAGGCTGAAGGCCGTAAGGATGGTGTTGACACGAATCTTTATTCTTCTTTACGTCCTGGGTCCAACGACCATTTGTCAACAAATCAGCTGACCAATATTTCCTTGACATGCGAGCATGTTCTGCTTAAGATCGCCGTCGCAAAAGCAAAAACGCTTTTTTATCGAATCAAACGAAAAAAGTTGCAAATTCTACATGGTCGCACCTGCAAGAGTCAGGAATTAAAGAGAAAAATAGTGAGGTTTATGGACGCAACACCTACTTTAAACAATCCCGCTTTACATCGAGAAGGTTTTTTCGCTACGCTTACCGAAGCCTTAGATTACGCTAGCCAAGGACAAACTGGTTGTAATTTTTATTCCGGAGCTGGCGAGCTGTTTGCGGTGCTTCCTTATGCGACGTTGCGGAAAGAAGCGCTATCCCTGGCAAAAAAACTGGTCAATACGGGAGTATCCCGGGGCTCGCGTGTTGCTCTTGTAGCGGACATGCATCCGGATTTTGTGCGTTTTTTTTTCGCATGCCAATACGCAGGGCTAATCCCGGTTCCGCTGCCCGCTCAACTCCAATTCGGCGGCCGAAAGCCCTATGTTGCTCAGCTTAAGCGATTGCTCTCCGATTGTCAAGCGGAGCTGGCCATGGCGCCTGATGCCTTTCTGTCCTTTTTAACCGATGCGGCCGCGGGATCGAATGTCCGTTTTCTGGGAACTTCACAAGACTACAATGCCCTTGCCGAGACCCACACACCTTTTAGCCCCTTGGGGCCAACGGAGTTGGCTTATCTGCAATACACCTCAGGCAGCACCCGCTTCCCACGAGGCGTTATGATCAGCCAGAAGGCGGTTTTAAGCAACCTCTTGGCTATCATTCAAGAAGGGGTTAAGGTTCGGGAAGGAGATCGTGCTGTATCCTGGCTTCCTTTTTTTCATGACATGGGATTGGTCGGCCTGCTGCTGTGCCCTATGGCAAGTCAGATATCTGTGGACTTCTTAAGTACCCTTGACTTTGCAATGCGTCCCCGCCTGTGGTTAAAGCTCATGTCCGAAAAGCGGGCAACTATTAGTTTCGGCCCGCCCTTTGGTTATGAGCTGGTCGCACGACGCCTTCGCGATGATGATGTGCATAAGTATGACCTGCGCTCATGGCGGGTTGCCGGCGTGGGCGCGGAGATGATTCGACCTGATTCCCTCATGCATTTTGCTGACAGGCTTAGACCAAGCGGTTTCGATGATCGTGCGTTCTTACCATGCTATGGAATGGCGGAATGTTCCCTGGCGGTATGTTTCGGACCGCAAGGTCAACCCCTGCAAGCGGATCATGTGGATGGCAATTTGCTTTCCGAATATCAGATAGCCGTTCCTGTGGATCCCCAGGCAGGCGATGGGAATGGAAGATCCAATACCTTTGTCAACTGTGGCTTGCTGCTTTCCGGATATGAGTTGGAGATTCGAGACTCAGAGGGGCGGGTACTCCGGGAGCGACATTGCGGTACCCTGTATCTCCGTGGTCCTAGCGTTATGTCTGGCTATTTTGGAGATCCCAAGAGCACCCAGGCTGTCCTTTCTGAGGACGGCTGGTTGAACACAGGAGATTTGGCCTATCAAATCGGATCGAGTGTTGTCATCACCGGACGCGAAAAGGACATGATTATCATCCATGGGCGTAACATTTGGCCTCAGGACATTGAGTACCTGGCTGAATTACAACCCGAAATAGGGACAAGAGACGCCTTGGCGTTCTCGGTTCCGGGCCCCGAGGGTGAGGAGCAAGCCGTTGTGATGGTACAGTGTGGTGGATTGGACAGGCAGAAAAGCGCCGAGCTCGAAGAACGTATACATCGACTGATCAGTGGTGAGTTGGGTATTATTTGCAAGGTTCTATTGGTGCCGCCAGACAGCCTGCCCCACACCACGTCCGGAAAACCATCTCGCAGTACCGCACGGAAGGAATATATGAGGCGGACTATACCGTATCAAGCCGCAGACCGAAAGGAAGAGGGGTATGCTGGAACAATGCCATCCCCCCCATGATCTTTCTGACCGTCTAAAAATGTCTTTACACAGGTAACAAAAGGAAAATACCGGAGATTTTTATGCGTCGATCCATTGCAATCACTGGAGCCACGGGATTCTTGGGCAGCGTGCTGTTGAAACGGCTGGCCTCCATGGATTGGCAGATTCGGGCATTGGTTCGGCCCGCCTCCCTGCACAAGCGGTCCAGTCAGGTGGTCTCAGAGTGGGTTACCGGTGATCTTGAAGACATGGAAAGCCTTCAGCGCCTGGTTGCCGGGGTTGATGTGGTTGTGCACTGTGCGGGGGCCGTGCGTGGCGCCGGCCTGGTTGATTTTGAACGTACTAACGTAGATGGTGTGACACGATTGGTACTGGCCGCACAAGCGCAGCATCCCAAGCCGCGTTTTTTCTTGATGTCCTCTCTGGCTGCACGGGAGACGCACCTTTCCTCTTATGCTGCAAGCAAACGAAGGGGGGAAGAGACGCTAGCCTTGAACGCGGGCCAAATGCCCTGGGTCATTTTCAGGCCCTCTGCTGTTTATGGCCCTGGAGATCGCGAATTGCTCCCGCTTTTTCGATGGATGCGCAGAGGTATAGCGCCGGTTATCGGACCCGCCGCAAGCCGATTCTCACTGCTGTACGTGGAGGATCTGGCGGAAGCGATTGTCTTTTATCTCAAGAGCGGCATGGGGTTGGGCCGCGTCTATGAAATGCATGATGGGCATGCGGGAGGCTATTCGTGGGGAGACGTTATTGATGCCGTTGCCAGCTTGAACGGAAGGAAAGTCTACCAGATAAAGATTCCTGCACCCCTTGTAATGCTGGGGGCAACGCTCAATCTAGCGGCGGCACGGATGTGCGGCCGCGCGCCAATGCTGACTCCCGGGAAGGTCAGAGAATTGACCCATCCCAACTGGGTGGGGGATAATACAGCTTTGACCAGGGACACCGGTTGGGTACCGCAAGTCACCCTCCGTGAAGGCCTGCGGCAAACGTTCCGACAAGACCACGCCACACACGCAAGGGGAGTTATTGGAAATAGCGGGAGTTCAGAGGAATAGCATGCAGCCCAATAGAGAGTTGTTTGAGCAAATTCTTGTTATGCTGAGGCCATTGGCACAAGATGAGCTGGAGATTACAGCGGATACGTACCTGGTTGATGATTTATCCCTCGATTCCTTGAAAGTCATGGAAGTCCTGGTAATGATAGAAGACCGATTTGATATTTCGGTCCCCATAAATATACTTTCCGATGTTCGAACGGTCAGGGATCTGGTACTGCAAATCCAAAAGTTATTGGCAGGGGGTGATTGATGGACATTTTTGATAAATTTCAAAAATTGTCCAAAACCCGCCAGGCACTGGAAAAAAATAGCAGCGAGTTTTTCAATGTGGTTATTGAAGAGGTGGTTTCCCCCACCGAAGTCATTATCAAAGGCCGTACCGTGCTGCTTGCCGGAGGGAACAATTATTTAGGCCTGACGTTTAATGCCGAATGTATCCGTGCAGCATGCCAGGCAACGCAGAAGGATGGCACCGGTACGACCGGTTCGCGGGTGGCCAATGGGACTTTTTCAGGGCACGTGGCTTTAGAACAGGAACTGTCCGATTTTTTTGGTCGTAGAAATACTATCATTTTTTCAACAGGTTATATTGCATGCCTGGCAACGTTGTCCACCCTCGTAGGACGTGGAGAAGCGATTCTCCTGGACGCTGATTGTCATGCCAGTCTCTATGACGGGTGCCGGATGGGGGGAGCGGATGTGATTCGTTTCCGGCACAATGATATCCATGATCTGGAAAAACGCCTCCTCAGGCTCGAAAAACGAAAGACCAACGTGCTTATCGTTGTGGAAGGCCTTTACAGCATGACGGGGGACCGGGCGCCTTTGGGCGATATCGCCGCTCTTAAGCGCCGCTATGGGGCGTATCTGCTCATCGATGAAGCCCATTCTTTAGGCGTTTTTGGAGAAACGGGTCGCGGGTTGGCCGAAGAGGCGGGTGTTGAAGACAGCGTTGATTTTATCGTGGGTACATTCAGCAAGAGCCTTGGGGCGACCGGCGGCTTTTGCACCAGCAATCACCCGGATTTTGATCTCCTTCGCTATGGGAGCCGTGCCTATATCTTTACGGCATCGTCATCTCCTTCGATCATTGCCTCTACCCGCATGGCCTTGAAGATCTTACGCTCACAGCCTGAACTGAAACACCGGCTTTGGAAGCATGCCAATATGCTGTATCAACGGCTAAAAGATCTGGGTTTCAACCTTGGACCAACCCCGAGCCCCATTATTGCCATCCGCTGCGGAGATCCGGGAAAAACCGCGGAAATCTGGAAGGGGCTTTTGGATCGCGGGATATATGTAAATATGGTGTTGCCGCCTGCCACGCCAGATGGGAGGGCGTTGCTTCGCTGCAGCCTGAGTTCCTCGCACACAAGGGAGCAGGTTGAAAAAATCGGCGAGGCGTTTGCGTCCCTGAGAGAAATCATCTGGACGATAGATTGATTGAAAGATGCGTTTAATCATCACCTTTATCCGGCGCTATCCCGTCGAGAGCGTGGTCACACTTGCGGCCATGCTTTTTGCCGGTATTGCCGAAGGCTTTGGTCTTTCGATGCTGCTACCCTTGCTGGGCATCGCCATGGACCTTCCCGGCACTTCGAGCGGAATGTCACACCATTCTAAATCCGCACTTGAACGGGCCATCAACGGCTTTCTGGAATCTCTGGGGGTTACCCCCACGATAAATCTCTTACTGCTTCTCTTCGTCTTGAGCATTATGTTGAAAGCAGTTCTGGTGCTCCTGGCCAATAAACGGGTCGGGTACATGGTTGCCCGGCTGGCGACCGATCTGCGCCTGGACCTTATTCGCGCCCTGTTTGCGACGCGCTGGGAGTATTATGTGCGCCAGCCCATCGGTCGATTAACCAATGCGGTTGCTACGGAGGCCAGCCGTTCAGCCGATGCCTATCTGCAGGTAATCCTGGTCATGACGTTTGTGATGCATGCGGCTGTCTATGGGGTTGTGGCCCTGATGCTGGACTGGAAGGTCACCCTCCTCACCATGCTCGCCGGTATAATCATACTGTCTGCTCTCATACGCCTTGTCAGCAAAGCAAAAAAGGCCGGCCAACGCCAAACCAAACTGCTCAAATACTTGCTTTCGCTTTTAACTGATACGCTTCAATCCATCAAGCCGCTCAAGGCCATGGCCCGGGAAGACATGACGTATGCCATGTTGCAAACCAAAACGAGAAATCTTAATAAGGTCTTGCAGAAACAGGTATTCAGCAAGGAAGCACTGCAGGCATTGCAGGAACCCCTGATTACGGTCTTTTTTGCCTTTGGGATTTACGTGGCGCTTGTGCGCTGGCACCTGCCGCTCGCCAGGGTTTTGCTGATGGCCTATATGCTGACCAAGGTTCTAAAGACCCTTCAAAAGGCTCAGAAAGAATATCAGAACCTCGTGATTGCTGAAAGCGCCTACTGGTCCCTGTGTTCCAAGATTGAAGAGGCGCAGGAGGCGCAGGAATCCACTACGGGAACGATTCCGCCCTCTTTCGACCATTCAATTCGCCTCGAAGGAATCTGTTTTTCCTATGAAAAGCGTTTCGTTCTGAAAAACGCCTCATTATGGTTCCCAAAAGGGTCTTTTTCAGTGATCACAGGAGCCTCCGGCGTAGGAAAGACGACTATTGTGGACTTGGTCACCGGTCTTTTGACCCCGCAGGAAGGCGCGGTATGGATCGATAATCTCCTCTTGACCAAAGTAGACCTGCGGGCTTGGCGCAGGATGATTGGATATGTACCTCAGGAAACACTGCTTTTACATGACACGGTGGTTGTCAATGTAACACTAGGTGCTCCTGAACTCACGGAACAAGATGCGGAGCGCGCCCTCCGTGATGCGGGGGCCTGGGATTTTGTCACGGAAATGCCTGAAGGGATCCATAGTGTTGTGGGTGAAAGGGGAATGCGCCTATCAGGCGGCCAGCGGCAGCGGATTACCATCGCGCGGGCATTGGTGCACAAACCGCAACTCTTGATCCTGGATGAGGCGACCAGCGCGCTGGATCCTGTCAGTGAGGCGGATATCTGCAGAACATTGCATGGGCTGAAAGGAAAACTTACGATCCTGGCGATTACACATCAAAAGGCCTTGTTCAATGCGGCGGACAGGGTATTCCGACTGAACAACTGGGAGGTCCAACTTGTGGAAAACCTCCCTGGGCAGGGGCAACCGGTGGCAACGCCGACTTGAAAAAGAAAGAGGTTTTTTTTGTTATGTTGCGAGTTGGATTTCTTTTTAATCATTATTTCACTCACCAGGTGCCTCATGCGGCGCCCTATGCCTTTGAATTGTCCAGGCACCATCAGGATATTGAAGTCATTGTTGCCTGCTCCTCCCGGCAGGAGATGGATATTGTTGAGACCATAGGAGCGCTTTATCCGGGACATCGCTGTAAGTTCCGGATGTTGATGGTTCCCCGGTATTGCAGAGTAATCGACCCGATTGTATCCAGGTGGGTGTTCATACGCAAATGGGTCATCCTGCAGCATAATCTCCATTTTTTTAGAGGATTGGATGCCCTCGTATCGCCTGAGCGTGGCTGTGTGGCCCTACGCAAGAAATACGGATTAAAGGATCTGATCATGATCCATACCCGTCATGGTGCGGGGGACCGAGAGGGAGGGTTCGATAACCGTTCATTGGCCTTTGATTTTACCCTTTTGCCGGGTCAAAAGTATGTGGACCGGCTCAATGCCCTGGGATTCTTACCGGAGGGCCGCTTCGCTGTGTCAGGCTCTCCAAAATTCGAGGTCATCCGGGGCCTGAAGCGGAAAATTCCACGACTGTTTAACAATGACAACACCATCGTGGTATATAATCCCCATTTCGACCAGTCGGTATCCTCCTGGAGGCCCATGGGGTTGCAGGTTCTTGAATATTTTTTTAATAACAGGGAGGTTAACCTGGTTTTTGCCCCCCATGTGGTGCTTTTTAAAAGAAGCAAACGCCACGGTGCGTTCTTGCCCCGGAAATACCATCTGGCGCCGAACATTCATATTGATACGGGCAGCAGCGCTTCAATAGATATGACCTATATGCTGGCAGCCGATATCTATCTCGGGGACGTGAGCAGTCAGACCTATGAATTTTTACTGGACCCTCGACCCTGTATCTTTCTTAACGGCCATAAGGTCGCCTGGCAGGACGATCCTTCCTATTATCATTGGAATTTGGGGCCGGTGGTGGAAAACATTGAGTCTGAGCTCATGCAGGCGCTGAAGCAGGCATTTACTAGTCACCATCAGTACCTAAAAAGGCAGCGTGAGGCTTTTGCTTACACTTTTTACAGTCTGCCTGAAACAACAGCGGCCGAAAGAGGAGCCAAGGCTATTGCAGACTTCCTTCATCTGAAAACGGGGTGTTTTTCCCGTTCTGCGAATAAGACAATTATGTGAGGCTGTTTATCAAAGCAATTATTTTAAGCGCGGGCCAGGGAAAACGATTGTTGCCGCTTACGGCTGAGATTCCGAAATGCCTTTTGCCGATTCAAGGAAAGAAATTAATTGAATGGCAGATTGATACATTGCACCAGTGCGGGATTGATAAGATCACAGTCGTAACAGGGTATCGTGCGGAGAAAGTCGACGAGGTTCTTCAGCGATCTTACGGACCTGGACGTATAAAAACCCTTTACAATTCTGCCTATGCAGTCACAGATAACCTGGTGAGCTGCTGGGCGGCGCGCCATGAAATGAACGAGGATTTTATCCTCTTAAACGGTGACACTCTGTTTGAGACCGCCGTGCTAAAGCGCCTTTTTGAATCGCCTGATCGCTCGGTAACGGTTGTTGTGGATCATAAAGACATGTATGACGTCGATGACATGAAGGTGGAAATGGAAGGTTGCAGGCTTGTCAGGATCGGGAAAAACATCGGGCATGACCGGGCTCAAGGAGAAGCCATCGGCATGATTATGTTCCGTGGTGAAGGCCCCATGTTATTCAGGAATGCCTTGAAAAAGGCCTTAACTGACCCAGAGGCAGGCAGGAAATGGTACCTGTCTGTGATTGACGAAATGGCCCGGATCATGCCGGTTTGGACATGTTCCATCACCGGAGTGAAGTGGTGCGAGGTGGATTACCCTGCTGATCTCAAGCAGGCGGACAGGATCTTTTCACTAAGCTTTTCTGAAGGGATGGAACATGATTATTGATCGTTACATCATACGTGAAATATCCAAACCTGCAGTGACGCTATGTGCCGCGCTCATAGGCATTTTCGGATGCTATATCGCCGCGCGGTACTTGGAGGATTCGGTCCATGGTCAGCTGCCAGGTTCCACGGTCATCCTTCTGGTCCTGCTCAGAATCGCTATTGCCTTGGAGGTACTGTTGCCGACGACCCTGTATTTTGCAGTAATGATTGCCTTTGGCCGCCTTTACAGGAATGCTGAAATGATTGTTATGTTTGCCTGCGGCATACGCATGGTTCGTGTGCTAAGACCTGTTCTCTTTGTAGCCGTAACGGCTGGTTTGATTGTGGCCTGTTTTTCTCTATACATTCGACCTTGGGCATGGAATCAGTTCTTTGGGTTGAAAGCCCAGGCAGCGAGCAATTTTGATATGTCACGAATGAAAGGCGGGAATTTTTATGAAATTGAGGATGGCAAAACCGTCATTTTTGCCGATAACGTTGATAACCGTAAAAATCAAGCCCAGAATGTATTTATGCAAATCAAACAACATGGTACATTGCAAATTATTTATGCGAAGTTAGCCAGCCAGAGCCCACGGGATGCGGCCACAGAACCGATTCTGAAACTTCAAGACGGCCGTTTGTATGAGTTTTCCGAGACCGAAAAGTCAGGTGAAATTTTACAGTTCGGGACATTAGCAATGCCCCTGGTGCCTAGAGATGGAGTGCCCTTGGAAGAAAAGGTGAAGGCCGCTTCAGCCGAACAGCTGATGTACTCGGGTAATCGCGAAGAAGTCGCTGAATTACAGTGGAGGCTCGCTGCACCTTTCTCAACTATCCTGCTCGCCCTGCTTGGCGTATCGTTGAGCAGATCCTCGCCGCGACAGGGAAAATACGCCAAAGTGCCCCTGGGGATTTTAGTTTTTGCCCTGTATTACAATCTTAACGCCATCGCCAAGAAGTGGGTCGAGCAGGGGGTTATAGGTAGCATACCCGGAATCTGGTGGCCACAGGTGCTTTTGGCTGGCTTGCTGCTGGTGCTTTTATGGCAGAATAATGAAGCTACTTGATATTTATGTAGGAAGCAGATTTTTAAAGTGTTTTTTGCTCGTCATTTTAATCCTTGCCGTGTTTTTTAGCCTCATTGAACTTCTGTCACAACTGGATGATGTTGGAAAGGGTGCGTACAGGCTGGGCAATGCCTTGCTCTTTGTTATTTTTACCTTGCCCAAATGCCTCTATGATTTGATGCCTATAAGCGCCCTGCTGGGCGGCACCATAGCTTTGGGGCTGCTTGCTGATCACGGGGAGCTTCTCGCCATGCAAGCTGCCGGGATCTCGGTGCCAAGGATCTGCGTAGCGGTCCTCGCGACCGTAATGATGATTGTAATTACATTTGCTATCACGGCCGAAACGATCATCCCGAGTATGGAACAGGGGGCTCGCAGATCTCGTGCGCAGGCACTCTATGTCTATGGCACAGCTCTTAACTTAACCAGGCAGGGATTCTGGGCACGCAAGCAAAATTCGTACATCCATGTGCATAAAATGTTCAGTGAGGGAGTTGCGGCTGGCGTGGATATTTTCGAATTCGATACACAGGGCCGTTTAAAGAGCTTCACCCATGCCCTGAGTGCCAACATCCGAAATAACAAGCAGTGGACCATGAATGGAGTTACACAAAAAATCTATAGAGACCACAGTTTTACAATTGAGAAGGCGGCCACCTGGACCATGGGATCGTTTTTAAGCTCAGATCAGGTAGTTGTGCTGAAACTTCCCCCTTACAGTCTGTCGACACCTGATTTGCTTGACTGCATAAAAGCATTGCAGGCGAGTGGGCAGAATGCCGATCAATACTTGCTGGCCCTTTGGCGAAAACTCAGTTTGCCTTTGACCACCGGGGCGATGACTTTCTTCTCACTCAGCTTTGTATTCGGTTCAAACCGAAGGATCAGTGCCGGCCGTCGTATAACCGTGGCCTCTTTTATCGGATTTGCGCTCCATTTTGCTGATCAGATGGTCATGCACACAGGATTGCTGCTAAATCTGAATCCCTTCATTACGGCGATGACTCCAGTCGTGTTCATATCCGGCCTGGCATTTTGGCGTCTGCGTATTCTTTTCCGGGAATAAAGCGATGCGCATCCGGGCAATAGACACGCTGGTCAGTGTGGACCTCCCAGGCATTTTCTGAGGCCGTGAGGGTATAGATATAATAACAGGCACGGCTTTGATGTGTCGGGCTCGATGAGGAAGCCGACGTCGCCCCCACCACTACCGTGGTTTGGCCTGACGGAGTGTTGAGCGTTTGGTGGACAGCTTTATGCACATGTCCATGTAGGATGAGTTCAGCCCCGCAACGTGTGACCAGACTGTGCAATGAACGCGCATCCGTCAGGCGTCTACGCCAGCTTTCAATACCGGATAGGGGCGGGTGATGGATTGCCACGATACGGAAGAGACCTTGGGCGGCTGTCTGCTTAAGGATAGTCTCCAACTTGTTTAACTGGGGTTCACCGATGGTGCCGATGGCCAGGTGTGGCGCGCTTGGGTGGGCGGAGCACACCCCGATGAGCGCGATCCGGCCCCGCACCCGGAGCGTTGGAAACAGGTCATCGAAACCGCTTACCTGGGCACTGTGCCGGTAAGGTGGGTCGGACACCATGTAATCCAGCCACCGGGCAAAAGTCTGTTTCCAGTCTGAGCGGACATAGGCGTCATGGTTGCCGGGAACAACGGCGACCTGAGCCGGTGTGCCGAGTGATCGCAACCACATTTGGGCTTTTTTGAATTCAGCAGGCAGACCCAGATGAGTCAGATCACCGGTAACGACGATATGATCCGGTCTTATGCTCTTAAGGTCTTCTTGTAGGATGGAGAGGATTTTATCGTGGTGCACCTTCTTTCGGAACAGTCGCCATCGCAGGTAACCAAGGAGCCGTTTATTTAGAAGATCGCGTTTTTTAACTGGGCTTGTGCATGCAATATGCGGGTCGGAAAGATGGACCAGAACGAATTTTTTTCCTGCGGCATGATTCCTTTGGGGACTGTTGCTGTCACTGTGGGGCTTTTTCTTTTCAGAGGAAGTCATAAACATGCCGTACATGTACAGAATTTGGACCTTTTTGTAAAGCGCCTTTATGGTTGACGTGCTCTGTAATATTAAAGTAAGGTGTTGTTATGGCTCTTTATACATACATCCATAGAGAATGCCCCATCAGGATTTGGGGTATTAGCTCCGGCCAACGCATTGAACGCGTGTTAAAAACCGCTGGGGAAGGTAACCTTGTCAACGACCTGAGCGTTCTTAAGAGCAGTGATTCGGTCTTGATTTTTGACGGTGGGTACCTCTTTGACGACCGCCTTATCAAGTATTTGGCAGCAACCCCGAACCTGATCCTGCAGCTTGAAGCCGAAGGGGAAAAAGTCTCTGTTGCAGCCCACGTTAGCGCCAGCCTTGCCTATCAAGCATTAGAGGTGATTGGGGAAACCTTAGGGGCTGAATCGTTGTCCGGGATAAAATCGCAAACCCTGGAATCATTACCCATCTCTTTTCAAAAAAACCTGCTGAGCTCTGCTCCCCCCTTTGTGCTGCCCATTTCGGCTGAAAAAACCAGGGAGCTGGAGCGGCGGCTTTACGATTGGTCATATAAGGGCGTCACCGATTTGATCACCAAGTGGGTCTGGCCGGTACCTGCCCGGTGGATGGTCGGGCAATGCGTCCGCTTCAGGATCCGTCCCAACCATGTCACTTTAATCAGTTTGGCTCTGGTAATACTTGCAGGTGTGTTATTTGCCCGCGGACAATATGGCTGGGGCCTGTTGGCAGGTTGGGTCATGACTTTCTTAGACACTGTGGATGGAAAACTGGCGCGGGTGACGGTGACATCCAGCCGGTTTGGTCACTATTTGGACCATATTATTGACCTTCTCCACCCGCCCATTTGGTATGTTCTATGGGGTCTTGGCCTGGAAATGTCCTATCCGGACAGTGGAGGATGGTTTTCACTGGCTATCTGGTGTATTACGATTGGCTATGTGGTGGGTCGTTTGGCCGAAGGCCTGTTCCAGTGGAGCCTGGGAGAATTCGGGATCTTTTGCTGGCGTCCGGTTGATTCCTATTTCAGGCTGATTACAGGCAGACGAAATCCCAATATGCTTCTGCTCACGGCCGGCGCCCTTTTGGGGCGTCCCGATCTTGGCCTTGTGGCTGTGGCCTTCTGGACAGCAGGGACCAGCCTTTTCCTGGTAATGCGCCTGGGCATGGCTTTCTCTATTCGCATCACCCAAGGTCCTCTGCAGACTTGGTTCATGGGCCATAATGAGGGCGTGGGCATGGAATCCCTCGCGGTTCGGATCTTTGCAAAGCGCGAGCACCTGCCGTGATGGATAGGAGCAGCCCCAGCAATGAGGGCAACCGCGTACCCCCAGCTCATTGGGCCACAGGCTGTCTCGCAAGACCTGCCGCCTCCATGGGGCTCAGGATCGGTGTAATCAGCAATCCTTTAAGTGCTGGAAATCGAAAGGGGTTGCAACATGTTGAGAGGATGCTTGCAGATTACGGCCAGGTGTTGCACCGCCAGGCCGTTGATCCCGAGCAGGTGAAAGCGGCGATTAGTGATTTTGCCTGCCACGGGGTGGATCTTGTGGTGGTAAACGGGGGCGACGGGACGATTCATGCAGTACTGACGGCGCTCTTTACCACTGGATGGCCGGATAAAACGCCGTTTCTGGCGCTGCTTCGGGCAGGGGCGACCAGCATGATTGCCAGGGATGTAGGTCTGCCAGGTTCACGCTTGCAGGGCCTTTCGCGTCTTCTGGATTGGGCTTATGCCGGGCATGGTGCAGCCTCTCTTATAAAACGGCCGGTCCTGCGTCTGGAATGGGAGAAAAGTGGTGAGCCCATGTACGGCATGTTTTTTGGGGCCGGCGGGATCTATGAGGGCATTAAATTCTGTCTAACTCGGGTCTACACAAAGGGGGTGGGAGGGGAACTTGCTGCCGGTTTGTCCTTTGTCCGGTTTTTGTTGGCCGCGGCAAGGGGCGACAGGCGCACCATCCCTTCAACTCCCATTTGCGTGGGCATGGGAGGAATGGCGATGCAAAACATGGATGTCCTGGTTCTCTTTGTAACCACCCTCGGGCGCCTCTTTCTGGGAATGCGTCCTTACTGGGGAACTGAAGGAGGCCCCCTGCACTTTACGGCCATCCGTTCCGATGCAGCCCACCCCTTGCGGGCGACCCCTTCCCTGATCAGAGGTCAGCGTAGCCGATGGGCAGACCCCCGGTACGGGTACCTGAGCCACAACCTTCATGACCTTCGACTTTACATGCAAAGCGGTTTTACCCTGGACGGTCAATTGTACCAATGTGATCCGAAACTTGGAGCACTGTGGCTCAGAAAAGGAGGGGAGGCGGAATTCCTGAGATTATGACCGTCCCGTTACCAGACGAGCTCATCAGGCTGATTCAACAGGAATCCTCGAAAGACGCCCCGGCAGGGTTGAACCTATTAGTGGAGACCATCCTGGCACAATATGGAGAAACGGTACAGGCGATCCTGTTCTATGGGTCATGCATGCGGGCCGGGCAAGAAACAGAGGGGATCGTTGACCTGTATGTGCTTGTGGATACTTATCTGTCGGCCCATGGCCATGCCGGTCTTGCCTTGTTGAATTGGTTGCTGCCGCCCAATGTGTTCTATATGGAAGTGCCCGATGGGGGGGGGGTGGTACGTGCCAAGTACGCTGTGCTCACCCTTGCCGATTTTCAGCGCGGCACCTCGACTGCGTGGTTTCATTCTTACCTATGGGCCAGGTTTGCCCAGCCTGTACGCCTGCTGTATGCACGTTCAGAAGAGACGGCGCAACAAATCAATGCCGCACTTGCCCGGGCCGTGGTCACCTTTGTCGGTTGTGTCCTCCCTCAGATCTCCTCCCGGTTCAGCGCCCGGGAATTGTGGCACAGGGGGCTGTTTCTCAGTTACCGGTCGGAACTGAGGGTAGAAACACAAGACCAGCCGATCCGACTGGTCGATGGAGCCAAGAGATATTATGACATGATCACCCGAAGCGCCATGGCCGCGGTTCCCTTCGCTGTGGAGACGATCCATGGGAGCGATCCTGTTAGCTACCGGTCGAATATTTCGGGCTACAGGCGTTTTATCAATCGTCTGGCATGGCAAGTCCGTCGCGTACAAGGTAAATGCCTGTCGGTGCTGCGGCTTCTTAAGGGCCTTTTCACATTTAAAGGAGGGCTGGATTACATCCTGTGGAAGATCGAGCGGCACTCCGGCGTGGGGATCCCGTTTGATTCCGTGCTTCGAAAGCATCCTTTGAGCGGAGTCTGGGTGATATTATGGCGGCTGTACCGCCGCGGGGGTTTTAGATAGTGTTCCCAGAGTTCACGGGGGCGTGGTAGGAAAGTATAATGCCTTTTTTTAACAAATACGCGAGGATTTCTTTAGCGCTTTCATTCCTTGCTATGGGCCAAGCGGCCACAGCATTAGCAGCTAACCCGGGCGGGGTGTCTTCCCAAAAGGATGCCCGCTGGACGGACCTGACATTTAAACAATCAAGGATGCTGGTAAAATTGACTGTACAAATTCAAATTAAATCCCCGGCACTGATGGCCGACGAATTCTCAACAAGAATGGGGGCAAGCTCAACGGGATGTTCAGACACGGTTGAAGGAATGCAGCTTATGGCTGTGAATATGAGAGCTGAGGGACTAGCCTTTTTTAAGGAGCAATACACAGAAAATATCTGGTTTAACGCAGGAGACGGCCGGGCGTACCGGCGCATTCGTTGGCGAAAAGAAGGGGAGCCATGGGTTAAGATTTACTGTTGGACAGATAATGGTGTGCGCAGACAAAAGATTCAACCTGCCAGCCATGATGAAAGCAAACAGGCCCCAACAAAATGGACCCAAACCACAGAATCCTTTTATCCCCACCCCCAAAAAACTGTCTATGCCGAGGCCATATCAGACCCAACGCTTCTGCTCTATCTTCTTTCTGTCCTTGAAACCAGAAACCTGAAATCCCCCTTTGAAATTTATGTCTTCGGTAAAGAACAGCTACACCGGCTGACCTGTCGCCGGGAAAAATCATTGCCCATGCCAGTTTCATTCAAGCTCCATTCTTCATCAGGCGTGGTTGGGATGAACACCACGATTAAACCGCTCGTTTTTTCCATTGAGGCGGAGCCCTTAGCGTCTAAAGACAGGAAACCAGAGACATTTTCACTCCTCGGCCTTCAAAAAGAGATTCGCATCTACCTGGACCCTTCGAGACATCTGCCGATCAGGGTCAGTGGGAGAAATCCAATATATGGGGAACTGATTCTTGACCTGAGTGATGCCCGACTGGATTGATGCCTGTGGTCTATAGCGATCACATCAATTAAGGAAATGGATGTAAGTGCTCAATGTCCTTTTCACCGGCAATCCGCCTGGCAACATACCAGTCCCTGACTGAATCCACATCAATAGCAGCTTCCGGAAAAGGCAGGATAACAGCACCCGCCTTGAAGCCCAGGCGGTGCGACACACGATCCATCGCCCCGGCGAGAGTCATACCCCCCAACAAATATTGCATCACCGCAATCCAGCCGAATGCCCGGATGACACGCAAGGGGTTTTTGCGCTGACTTTCCACCTGACGCCAAAACAATGCTGCGGCACGTGCCTGAGGAGTCAAAAAGGCAAAAAGGTTACACGAACAATAGGCCCCATCTTTAAAGCGATAAGAGGTTCTGCGCGTTTCCGGGCAAGCCGTGGTCACCTCTTCATGCCGGGCGATTGCGGCAACCACATCGCATGCCGAGGTCAGGGCATGTGAACAGAAATAATCAACGACTTGGGGGGTCAATAGCGCGTGATCGCTAGTCGTTAAGAGCACAAGCGTTTTTTCCGGCAACTGTTGCATGACATGGTGGACGCTTGCGCTTGGTGTGGCCTGATTTTCAAACCACCGGACCCCGCCGGCAGTTGCATAGGCCCTGAGTTCAGGTTCCTGCGCCATAACGGCTCCGGGCGGGCCGCACAGGATCCTTTCCCCTACATAGAAGGAGGAGTGCAGAGCTCCAAGAACCCTGAAGACCATCGGGGTGCCGTCAACGGGTGCCAGAGATTTACAGCGTACTCCCGCTGCTTTGGCTACCTCATTGACCGGTTCCCGGTCTGCGGCCAGCACAATGGCCGTAAAGCTTGGTAGGGAGGTATTCATAGATCCGGCATATCACAAATGCTTACTGTAAATACGATAGGTCTTGTATGCCCTGCCGCCGTTACCTTCGACGATTTCCCGCATCCTGGTGTTGTCTTCCAGTATCCAGGAAAACTCGATATTCTTGATGCCATAATTGGCGACCGTTTCCCGCAGTTCGCTGATCAGCCGGTACGCCAGTCCTGCACCCAGCAGACTATCGTGATAGCGGCGGCACACCCCCATAAGGGGTACTCGTGCCGTTTCAGGATGCGTTACCTTTATGCGCCACAACAGTTTGAGCCAACCAAAAGGCCATATCCTCCCTTTACATTCGCGGATGGCCTCATTCAGGTTGGGGAGCACCACCATGAATGCCGCTGGAACCCCCTCCACCTCGGCGATCCTGATAAAATTCTCATCTACAAGAAGTTTCAGATCCTTACCCAGAAGTTCGAATTCCTCCTGCGTAAAAGGCACAAAACCCCAGTTGTTTGACCAGGCGTCATTGAAAAGGTCGTGAATGGTATTCATGTCTTCCTGAAAATGTTTTTTCCGAAGTGTTCTTGTTTGGATACGACCTTTGGTCTTATTGACGATCGTTCGCATGGTCCGCGAGGATTCGGTAGGCACGTCGACGATATAAGCCAGCATATCTTTTTCCTTGAGGTACCCGCATTGCTCAATGCGTCCGCCGTAGTAAGGGCGGGCATGCCCCATCATCACGGACGGGGGAGTGTCAAATCCTGCTACCAGCATGCCGCATTCCTGGTTTATGGATAGATTAAACGGTCCCCGGACCCTTTTCATGCCCTGGTTGCGTAACCAGTTTTCCGCTGTGTCCAGCAGTGCACGAAAGGTTTCCATGTTATCTTCGGCCTCCAGCATTCCCCAAAAACCGGTGTCGTCTTCATATTGTTCAAGATGAAGACGATCGATCTGGGCGCTGATCCGTCCCACGGGCCTGCCTGCCCGGTAGGCCATCCAGAGGCAACAGGCTGCATGTTTAAAATAGGGATTGTTGGGAGAAAGATGCATCCGTCGTTCAAACAACAGCGGTGGCACCCACATGGGATCATCTTTATACAACGATTCTGGCAAGCGAATAAAGGCATCGCGGCTCCGGCGGTCCTCGACTTTTACTATTTCAACGGATCTACCAGGCAACTGGTCTTGAACTATGGGAGTTTGATTTTGAAGATTCAAGGCATTCATTTCTATCTATTTTGGCAGGGTGCTACGCCTGAACCTGTGGTTCAGATTTTGAGGTGTTTATATAGTGGTTATGGGCCCGTGTCAATATATAATAAGGTAAACTGGAAATTGAGAGAGGAAACTGGCAAGCTTCATAGCCGCAATGCCTAGTCCAACAGCTCCGTCGATGACCGCGGGAGGAGCGATTCGGCCCATGAGCATCATGCGTTGCCATTATGTAAAACCTGAATTAGTGGCACAAAATTCGCTAAATTGTATATAAATTCCACAGCGATATCGTGAAATCTATGATTGGGCTGTTGTGTATGGGGAAGCCGGACTACGATGCAATCGAGGCGTTTCGTGAGGTTCCGTTTTTCCGTTACAGTCTGGGCATTGATCAATGCCCCGCCAGTCCGACCCTTAGGCAGCGTGTGAACGCCAGTTAAATCCTCCCTCTTTATCAACGATTCCTTAATCCACCCCCTAATTATACTTCATTTCCTTCAAGACAGATAGAAAATGCTTTCATTACTTTCTCATTCCTTTTAGTCCTTTGATTCCTGTGGTTTTTCTGGTTCCTGAATAAATTTGCCTATGCGGTTGAGCGTATGTGGTTCAAGTGGCTCAACAGGCGAAGCCAGCGTAAAAGTTTCAACTGGGAAGAATTCCAGGAGCTACTAAAGCGTTTTCCCTTACCAAGACCCAGAATAGTGAAAGGTTACTCTTGGATTTATGCCGTAGATATGTGAACCTGCCTGAAGAGCCGGATGCGGGAAATCTGCAAGTCCGGTTCTGTGAGGGGCCGGGGCCAACGGATACATGGTTGAAATGTTGTGGCACCGCCGGGAAACCAGGCGGTAAACGGAGAAAACAAACCTCAACCTGAAATACCTGGAAAAACCGGTCTACTCGACTCAATTTCTTATCAATTCAATTCAATCAATCTTGTCTTGCAACGCTTTCAACGGCACTCCTTCCGGGGCATATCACGTTAGTGAAGTCCCTGCCCCTTAGCTCGCCAGTTTATAGCTGTCGTCTCGAAACAGTTTCAAGCAGGCATCTGCAATTTCTGCATCATAGAGAATGCCCCTGTTTTTGGCAATTTCCTCGAGGGCGGCATCAATGCCAAGCCCAGGACGGTATGGACGGTACGAGGCCATAGCCTCAACCACGTCTGCTATCGCAATGATGCGTGATTCAAGAAGAAGCTTATCGCCCGTTAACTTATTCGGATACCCCGAACCATCAATCCTCTCATGATGCTCCAGAACCATGCGTGCAACGGGCCAGGGAAATTCGATGTTCTTTAAAACTTCGTAACCGCTTTGAGAATGCGTTTTTATCAGACTAAATTCCAAATCCGTCAATTTCCTCGGCATGCTGAGAATTTCTGCAGGAACGGATATCTTGCCAATATCATGAATTGTGCCGACCATCCGGAGAACATCAATTTGCTCGGGTGATAGACCCATCTTCAGCCCAATGGCGCGCGCAAGATCAGCTACTCTCTGCTGGTGACCTGCCGTGTATGGATCTCTAATTTCCGCAGCCGCCGCCAGGGCCTGAACAGTGGCCCCCAAGGCCTTCCGCAACCTGTCAAGCGCCTGTTGTCGTTCTTCCTCCGCCTGCTTGCGGTCGGTGATATCGCGGTAGATGACCTGATATTGTTTCTTGCCATTCCAGACGATCTCCTTGCGCCAGACCTGAAGGTGGCGAACCTCTTCATCTTTTCTGATAATGCTGATCTCGTACTCCGACGCATGATCCTCGCCGAGACGTCTTTTCTCCCTCCGCACCTTAAACTCGGCATAGCTCTGTTCCGTATAGCGCTTCACGCTTGGGGTCCTCTGCCATTCCTCGATACTGTCGTATTCGAAGATATCGAGAACCGCCCGGTTGGCGTAGATGGTCTCCCCCTCCTCTGATACGATGCGAACACCCAAGAGCGACTCATCCAAAGACCGGCGAAAATTGTCTTCGCTTTTCCGCAGTTGTTCCTCCGCCCGCTTGCGGGAGATCGCAATACCGATGCTCGCCCCCAAACCCTCAAAGAAACGGATCATCTCCAAAGTGAACTGGTCTCTCCGGCAGTCGTTGAGTTGCAGCAGCCCGATGATCTCGTCACCGGTCCTAAGCGGGATGAGCGCAACGGATTCGTAACCCTCGGCGTTGCAGCGGTTGCGGGTGCGCGCCTGGCGATCCTCTTCCGTCGTCGAAGCCAGAAGGTCCGTAGTGCTGTTGGTCCAGAAACTGCCCGCCTCGGTAAAGAAAGGCAGCTTACCGTCGGTCCGGCCGCGGATGACGTTGCCGCACATGCACTCCAGCACCGCTTTCCCTTGTTCATCGCGCATGATCTTTCCCTCTTCGTCGTAAGCGCACAGGCGCCTTTCGACGAGGACAAACTCTTCAGTAAAGCCTTTAGTCTCGTAATAGGGGAAGTCGTCGCCCTCCTGCATGCGGATGCCGACAGCTTCAAAGCCCATGCTCCTCCTGACCGCGAACAGGATGTTGCTGATCGCGTCCAGAGTGCTCTCGGGACGGTTCAGCAGATACAGCAGATCCAGCACATCATGCGCGAGCCGCTCCTGAGCTTCCATCTGTTTTCGCGCGGTGATTTCCTGCTCCAGCGCCCGGTTGAATCTTTCCAACTGCAGCATCTTCTCTTCCAACTTGCGGACCAGGGTTTCGCTGTACAACCGGTAATAGTCCGTTTCTTCCGAGGGGGACTGCGCGGGTGCATGCGGCGGGCTGGACTTGTACTCTTCAATAACCTGCCGCAGCAGGGCTACGAACGCCTCCGGGTCCTGGGGCTTGACGATGAAGCGTGCGGCCCCCAGGCTCAGGGACAATTCCTCGTCCCGAGGATCAGTGTAGGTGGCGGTATAGAAGACAAAAGGGATGTCTTTCAGGCGTTCGTCCGCCTTCCAGGCGCGGCAGAGGGCAAAACCGTCCATCACCGGCATCAGGATATCGCTGATAATCATCTCCGGCGGGACGCGGCGGGCCATCTCCAGCGCCTCGGCGCCGTTTGCGGCCATCTCCACTTCAAAGCCGCTGCCGGTAAGAAGTGCCTGCAGCATGTAAAGGCTTTGCCAATTGTCGTCAACGATGAGCATTTTAGTCATGGCGCCCTCCTCGATACAGTTTGTTTCAGGGGGTAGCAGGTACTTTTCGATTTCGGCCGCGAAGGTTTCCGGGTTGATGGGCTTTTCAATATAACCCTTACAGCCCGCCGCCAGAACTCGTTCCCGGTCCCCGGACATGGCATAGGAAGTGACTGCCACTATCGGAATATTCCCCAGCTCTCCGTTTTGCCTCAGTTCATGCGCTACGGCATAACCATCCATAACCGGCAGTTGGATGTCCAGCAGGATCAGGTCCGGTTTCGACCGGCGGGCCAGGGCAATCCCCTCCCGACCGTCGCTGGCTTGCATAATCCGATAGCCGTTTTTCTTCAATAGAAAGGTCACCAGATAGATATTTTGTTCGTTGTCCTCGATGATGAGAATATTCTCTTTCATGTTTCACTCCTTTTGAAGCGGCAAGGTGAAGACAAAGGCGCTCCCCTTGCCCCATTCGCTCTCCGCCCATATTTTACCGCCCAACAGTTCCACCAGCCGCTTGCAAATCGAAAGACCGAGGCCGGTGCCCTCATACTGACGGGTGATTCCGCTGTCAATTTGCTGGAAAGGATTGAAGATCACATCCATATCTTCCCGTTTGATGCCGACGCCCGTGTCCGTTACGCGGGTTACCATCCAGCCGTCCTCCCCTTCACGCTCGACGGCGCATTCAAGGCGCACTTCGCCCCGCTCGGTGAACTTGACTGCATTGCCGAGCAGGTTGATGATGATTTGCTCTACTCGCCGCCGGTCGCTGACGATTGTACCGACATCCGGGGCAATCCGGACGGTCAGCCCCACCCCCTTCTTCTCAGTTAGAGGCGGGAACTTCTCTACAATTTTCTGTATCAGCGCAGGCATATCAAACCGTTTGGCGACGATTTCCACCTGGCCGGCTTCAATCTTGGAAATATCCAGGACGTCGTTGATCAGGGCAAGCAGGTGATGGGCGCTGTCCTGAACCATCTTGAGTTGCTTCTTCTGTTCCTTATTCAGGGCGCCCACGAGGCCCTGGAGCAGCATGCCGGTAAAGCCGATGATGGAATTCAGCGGGGTGCGCAGCTCGTGCGACATGGTGGCCAGAAAGGCGGACTTGAGGCGGTCGGCGGATTGGGCCTGTTCCATCGCCTGCGCAAGATGCACACTCTTTTCGTTCAAATCCTCCACGATGTTGACCAGGGCCTCCCGCGCCTCCTCCAGTTCTTGGGTTCGCGCCTTCACTATGTTTTCCAGGTGATCGCGGTATTTACGCAGTTCCTCCTCGGCCTGCTTGCGCACGGTAATGCTCTCGAACGAGACGGCAAGGCACTCGTTTAGCAGACGGAACGCCCGGATGCGAAACGATCCCTCCAACCTCTCATCCTTGTAATAGAAGTCTTCCGTCTCGAAATCCTTGCCCGTCCGCATGACTTCCAAATAGGCATTCGTCAGCCCTCCCGCGGCTGCCGTCGGCCAAACCTCATTGTAGTCTTTGCCGATGTAGTCAGCGATCCTCAAGCCGGTCAATCTTTCCGCTTCGGGATTACCGGACAGCAGGAAGAGCTTATCCGGTTCAACGTAATGAAAGATGAGCAAGCCGGACGGAATGGATCGCACTATATCATCTGCCATCTGATGCGTGGCTCTAAGTTGTTCTTCACCCCGCCGGCGCTCGGTCAGGTCACGGACGAGGGCCAGATAGGATTGGTCGTTGAGTTTCTTCGCGCTGACTTCGCCGGGGAACGTCGTCCCGTCCTTGCGCACGTGCTCCCATTCGGCAAAGTGGGGCACGCCGGACATCATCCGCGGCGGTTCCACGGCCAGCCGCGCCACCTCGTACGGTGCAAGCACATCGGCGACACCCATGCGCAAAAGCTCGTCGCGCGTGTAGCCCAACAGCTCCAGCCCGCGGTCATTTACGTCGAGATATCGATTTTCAGCGGAGATAATGTAAATGCCGTCATTGGCCTGCTCGAACACGCTGCGCATGCGCGACTCGCTATCGCGCAACGCCATCTCAACCTGCCTCCGTTCTGTAATATCCAAAATATTGCCAAAAACGCGTGTCACTCGGCCGTCTTTGAATTCCGGCTGCCCGATTGTGCGCACCCAAAGATGTTTTCCCTGAGCGTTCATGAATCTTAGCTCGAGGTCGTAGGGTTTGCCTTCCCCGACGGCAGCGCTGAAAGCGCGTTCGATCACAGCATCGTCTCCCTGGGTGTAAAACCCCACATTCCTGCTCACATCATTCGGATCATAATCCGCAGGTGTGACGCCGTGCAGACGATAGACTTCTTCCGTCCATGTCAGTTTCCCCGAAGCGACATGATATTCCCAGCCGCCTGCTTTTGTGAGATGCTGGGTTTCATTCAGCAACGTCTCGCTTCTCTTGAGCGCTTCCTCATAACGCTTGCTTTCGCTGATGTCTCTTTGCACGGATACGGACAGCAGTAGTCGTCCGTCGTCGCCCTTAATGGCGGCCGCGCTCAAAAGAACCGTGCGCCTGCCGCCGTTTTTCGCTGCGATGACCATCTCTTCGTCCCGCAGACTGCCGATTTCCTTCCACAGGGCAAACGACGACTGCATCCTCGAAAGCGATTCCGGCGCGTAAATCATCGACATGGGCCTGCCGACGACCTCTTGTTTCTCATACCCTAAAGCCCGCAGCGCGGCCTCGTTCACGTCGAGAATCACGCCTGTCGGCGAAACCATATAACAGTATCCCGACTCGGTTTCAAAAAATTTCCTGAACCGCTCCTCGCTCGCGCTCAGCGCCGCCTCCGCCCTCTTTCGTTCCTCGACGGCGGTCTGCAGTATCCTGTTCAGCCTGATCAGCGAACGGTATCGCCAGACCATCAGGGTTATAACGGCAAACGCGAGGAGGCCGCCCCCCAAAACAGCTACCCGTTTTACAGTCCAATAGGGTGCGGGTTTTCCGTACCACTTGGCATAGATCTCGGCGTACCGGGGGCTTGTGGTGAAGACATTGACCTCGTCATCGAGCCTCTTCAATAACCCCCGATTGCCTTTCCTAACCGCAATGCCCCTTTTCACCTCAAGGAGCGGTTCCCCTGCAAGCTTGATACGGCCTTCAAGCCCTGTCTTCCGGGAAAGTATTCTTATGGGAGGTTCAGAGAACACCAGGGCTTCCGATCTCCCGGAAATCAGCGACAGGAAGGCCTCGTCCTGTGAAGGATATATCTGCAGCCTGCTCCCGCTCCTCTTCGTCATGAGGTACATCCCCGCATTGGTTTCCACGACGGCCACTTCTTTTCCGCTCAGGTCGGCGATGCCTCGAATGTCCTGGGTGGTTTCCCGGACGAAAATGACGATATTGAGGGTTTCAATGGGGGAGGTAAAATCCATGGACCCTGCCCTCTCTGCAATGATGCCGAGGTTCGGAATCAGAGCCACCTCCCCCTTCCCCATCGCCGCAACGGCCTTTGCCCAGGTGGGATACACGACATATCTTACCTTGATCCCGCACCTGCGCGCGATCTCGTCCATGACGTCAATTGCAAAACCTGCCGGTTTTCCCGTTTGAGAATCAATTGAATAATGGGGAGGAAAATTCGCGGGAACGCCGGCAAGGAACTCTTCAGCCGATTGCTGGGCATACCCCCGCCCCGTCTGATGGGGAAATATCAGCACGATCAGCAATAATATCGACGCCATGCAATGCAGGTTATATTTTGGCCGTTCGCTGTTCATTTCCTTTTTCTATCTTCCTGATTATTTCTTTCAATTCCGACATCCGGAGCTCCCGCCCCACAAAGAGCCTGTTCATACGTTCGATTTCGGCGATCTTCTCCTCCAGCTCGGCGGTGCGCTCCTTCACCCTGTCCTCCAATATGGCCGCATTGCGCAACGTCTCTTCGAAAAGACCGGCGTTCTGAACGGCAAGGGCGATCTGTGCTGTAACCGTTTCTAACAGCTTCAATCTGCGCTCTTCCGGCTTTTTATCCGTCCTGGTGAAAACGCACAAAACCCCCAGGCATTTGCCGCCGATGATCAGGGGAAAGGCGGCATGAAAGCGGATGTCTTCCCCGCGCGTCGCCTCGCGCGTGGCGAATTTGAGGACAGCTTCCCGGTCCCACAATATAAGCGGCTTATGGTCCCGCGCGCATTCTCCGCAGAGACAGTCTCCGACCTTGATTTCATTGGCGGTCAGATCGAGGATGGTTGCCTCCGATGTGGCCCGGTGAGCGGCAAGTTGAAGCGTATTCTGGGGGGTCGCCATGCAGATCGTCCCGCCCTCCAACCCGGTGATGCCGAGCGTCTCATCCAATACCTTTTCCAGAATCTCGTTGATATTCGAAACCCCGGTAATGGCGGTGATAATCCGGTTAATTGCGATAAGTTCCTCGTTTATGGTCCTTATCTTTTCCTCCGCCTGCTTGCGCCCGGTGATCACTTCCGAGAACAGGATGATGCCGCCGATCTCGCCCTCGGTTTCATACCAAGGGTGGATTTCCCAGCGCACCCAATCCATTCTTCCGTCCGCGCGCGGGAAGGGATCTTCTTCAGATTTTTCAACCGCTCCCGCCAAACAACGCCTGTGGATTTCTTTCCAGCGCTCAGAAATCTCCGGGAACACTTCATAATGTGACCGACCGATGATATTCTGGTCGCCAAGTTCATAATCCATGAGGAAGCAGCGGCTTGCCACAATATACTGCATATCGCGATCGAACATGGCGATCGCTGCTGGAGAATATTCTACAAAAAGCCGGAACACCCGCTCGTTTCTCTTCAGCATCTCTTCCACCCGCTTGCGCTCGGTAATATCCTCCACACTCGACCAGATGAACTTCTCGCCGCGCCGTTCGATGATCAGGCCCTGAAGCCGGACCGGCACGCAATGGCCGTCCTGGTGGATGTATTCCTTCTCATAGGGACCGTAACGGCCCGTCGTTCTGAGCAATTCTAACTGAGCTTGTTCATGCCCCGCGTAATCCTGCGGCGTAATCTCCCAGTAGGTGAGCGCGAGCGTCTCTTCCACCGTCCTGCCGATGATCGCGGCGTAAGCCGGATTCACGTCCACGAGGCTCCCGTCCATCCTGCACAGGACAAGACCCATACGGGTCTGTTCAAACAACATACGGTTGTATTCGACGCTTTCAGCTAAGTCTTCTGCCGTTTTTTTTTGCACGTCCATTTCGTCCTGAACTGCCTGCGCCATGCTGTCAAATATTCCGGCAAGGCTGCCCAATTCGTCCGTCCTCCCCGCAAATCCTGTGCGCGCGCTGAAATCACCTCTCGAAAGGTTCTCGGCGGCATTCTTTAATGCGTTGACCGGACGGAGGATGACCGCATTGCTGAAGATGTGAGCGATCGCCAACCCGGCGCCTCCTACAACTATCAGCAGCAAAAGATCAAAGAGCAGGATTTGGTGGCTCTCCTTAAAGGCCGCCTCTTTTGACATGCCGACGGCAAGATAGATATAATTTTCACCGTAGCCGGCGGTTGAGAAGACGTACATCCGTTGCACACCGTCCAGACCGGCAATTTCGGCAACCCCGTTTTTTTGACTGAGCAAGGCACTGATTAGCGGCGCCTCCTGAAGGAGCTTTCCCGTCCATTTATCCGATTCAGGATGCCGCGACAGGACAGTCCCCTTGCGGTCCGTGATGACAAATGTATAACCTTCCGGGAGTTTGACATCCGTGACCAGTCGCTTCAACCAATCCAGTTTGACGGATAAATAGAGGACCGCCTTCATTTTTCCTGCCTCGTCGAATACAGGCCGGCTGAGGACCAAAACCGGCATTCCCGCAATTCTGCCGATCTGGTACTCTCCGATGGAAAAATCCCGGGTTCGCACCGCCTGTTGAAACCAGAAAAGGTCGGATGAATTGATCTGTCTTGTCACGGGAATGGCGCTGCAGACAAGATTCCCCCTTAGATCAGCCATGCCGATGTTGGCATAGTCGGGGTAATTTTTGAGGAGATTTCGGAAGAATGCCGAAATCGAGGCATTGCTCCCCTTCTGGACTTCGGCCGTTTGGGAAAAGGTGATCAGCAACAGGCTTGTGGCGTCAAAAAACTTGTTCAGATTGTCTTTGGCCAGCAAATTGAGGCTCGCAAGGTCATTTCTGATATCGGTTTCTATGGAACGACGGTGCCTTAAGTCTGAGTAGAGAATGAGCAGGACAACAGGCACCAGCGCAACCAGTACCAGCAGCATCAGCCTTGACTTAAGGTTCGAAAGCCTGCTCATAGCAATCCCTCTGATCGTTTGTCAGCGAGTGCCTTATCGCGCCAGATTTGTTCTCAAACGCTCACACAATTGGCATCACGGACAGATGGCTTTACGGTTACCAGTCGGTCTGAATGTTTTTCCTCCATGCATCTTAATTTCTTAATATAGGCGTCGTAGCCCCCTGCTTCTTCAACCAGCTTTTCCCTGGTCTTTCTGACTTCGTTAACTATCGGATCATCATACATTGTTTTGACCCCTTTCCATCAATTCCATGGGCGTTACAATCATGGGCTCAAAGAGTCCATGTGTCGAGTTATAATTGTGGATCGCGGACCTTACTTCGCCATGGGCAAGATGCCTGCAATTCCAAGTTAAAAGATAATTCATCTCGTAATGAGCCGCAAGGGCAAGATGAAGAGCATCAACTTTTGACCGTTAAGGAAGATTAAGAACGTCACCATAAGTAATCGACAGATTGACGATTTCTTCCTTGATGGCCAGAACGGGCATATTTCCGATCAGCTCCATCCTTTTTTGCGATGCTTCCGGGTCGCCGGCGCGGCATTCATTGATGACCGCTTCTTAAACGTAAAGATCATACTTTGCCTGTGACTGATCCCACCATTCCCGCGTGAGAATCTGCTCAGCAGCAACGATGATACTACTGCTCAGCTTGGCAACCAGGTAACTCGGGATCGTCGTTTCCAGATAAATGCTCTGCATCGAAATATTCCTTCCATAAAGCTTTCATTGAGAATAAGTTGAATAGAGGCTTCTGTCAATATAATCCAACATATAATCCGACATCACTGCAATCTTGATCATGGCATGAAAGAAGAGATCCGATTTCGGACCTCTTCTGATTTCAAAGTCATTAGAAGGGAACGTCATCCAGGTCATCGGAGGAGGCGACTTGTTCCTCCGCATCCGTGGGATTGCCATTCTTCCCACTTAGGAGTTCGAGCTCCCGCTCCACCAGGCCGTGGTTGGCGCCCTCGTTGTCCTGCCACTGGCGGTACTGCAACTGCCCCCCGGTCACTCCCCTGTAAAGCAGGTTCCGCTGGAGCAGCGCATAATGCCGGTTAAGAATCGGAATTACCACTGTGGGCATTCAGCCCCCTGATATTTATGGATTGACACAATGCAATTAAAGTTGGCGACATACAAAAATCAGTATTATCCTCCAGAATACCTTTCCCGGAATACACCCGGGGTCCGATTCCCTGCACCCGCCACCAATTTTAAAACCTGCTTCAACTTCCTTCAACTACCCCGTTGCTTTTTATGGTTTGGGGAGCCCTGCTATCGATTTCAAGGCTCGTTCAATATCCTCATCGGGGAGCTCGTGAACTGAAAGTTTCCCGGAGAGGAAGTCATCGTAAGCAGCCATATCCACCAATCCGTGTCCGCTCCAGTTGAAGAGAATAACCTTTTCCTTGCCTTCTTCTTTAGCGCGCCGGGCTTCATCTACAACCGCCGCGATGGCATGACATGTTTCCGGCGCGGGAATGAAACCTTCCGTTCTGGCCCATTTAATGCCGGCTTCAAATGTTTCGATTTGATTATATGCCCTTCCTTCTATCAAACCTTCTTTTACCAGATGGCTGACAATGGGAGCCATGCCATGATACCGCAAGCCACCGGCATGGATCGGCTCCGGCACATAGTCGTGCCCCAGGGTATGCATGGGCAAGAGCGGCGTTAACCGGGCAAGATCGCCGAAATCATAGGCGAAAGGCCCTTTGGTGATCGTTGGACAGGAAGCAGGCTCTGCGGCAACGATGGAAATGTTTTTACCGAAGATCTTGTCCCGCACGAAAGGCAGGGCAATACCCGCAAGATTACTGCCGCCGCCGGCGCAACCCAGCACCACATCGGGATAGAGACCGATTTTCTTCATCTGTTTTTCGGCCTCCAGACCGATAATGGTCTGGTGGAGAAGCACGTGGTTAAGAACGCTGCCCAGGGCGTAACGGGTGTTTTCGTGCGTCACGGCATCTTCCACCGCTTCGCTGATGGCAATGCCCAGGCTGCCCGGCGAATCGGGATATTTTTCCAGGACGTTCCGGCCCGCATTGGTCAGGTTACTCGGGCTGGCGATACATTCGGCGCCCCAGGTCTTCATCATCATGCGGCGATAGGGTTTCTGGTCATAGCTGGCCCGCACCATGAATACCCGGCACTCCAGACCGAACATCTGGCAGGCCATGCTGATGGCGCTTCCCCATTGGCCGGCGCCGGTTTCCGTGGAAATCCTCTTTATACCGAAGACCTTGTTGTAATAGGCTTGAGCTATGGCGGTATTGGGTTTATGGGAACCGGCAGGGCTCACCCCTTCATTTTTGTAATAGATTTTTACCGGCGCATCCAGCAGCTTCTCGAAATTTTTCGCCCGGTAAAGGGGCGAAGGGCGCCAGAGGAGATATTTTTCCAGAACTGGTTCCGGAATGTCGATCCACCGTTCCTGGCTGGCTTCCTGTTCAATCAGATTCATCGGAAAAACCGGCGCCAAATCCTCGGGCGCCAAAGGCTTGCCCGTTCCCGGATTGAGAGGCGGGCTCATCGGCCTCGGCAAATCGGCCTGGATGTTGTACCACTGCCGGGGAATCTCGTCATCCTGTAATACCACTTTGATTTGTTCCATCTGTTTTCCTCCTGTTATTTTAAGTTCGCCAGGCTAAGCCCATCACGAAACAACAATATTGCCAAGGCACACAACAGTAAGCCAATAGCACGCCTTACGTATATGTAAATCTTACCTTGTAAAAAAGATCTGGACCTGCCGACCAGTACGGCAAGCACCATCTTCGAGCCGACAAGGCAGATATAAAAACTGCCCAGGAATGCCCATGCTGTGAACATATTCCGGCTCATGGCCTTGGTTAATAACGGCGCCCCCACACTCAGCCAAAAAAGATAGGGATAAGGGCTTAAAACGCTCACGATAATTCCTTTGGTTAAAGAATTTGGCCTGACGTAATCAATCTTAAGTTCATGACTCTTTGCAACCAAATTTTGGCAGCCTAAAAATAAGACAAAAAGACCCCCCACCAGTGATACCATGCCTAGCGCCTTGCCAGAACTGGCTAACTTAGCCGCGAAAAAGAGCGCTAAAATAATGATGGAAGAATCGGTAATAACCGGAGCAAGCGCCACTTTAATGCCGGCTTTGGCACCATGTTGAAGCACCTCAGCGATAAGAAGCGCCAGGAGGGGGCCTGGCGAGATGCCAGCAGATAAACCAAGCACAGCCCCTATGGATGCGAAGTTGTCCATTTTATTTTGTCTTTATGCCCTCATTACAGTAAGTGTGTGCGGAAGCTACAACTTACTACGGGAAATGTCAATTACGGGAAAGGCTCGGATAACAGGTTAGAAACTCCCGGCATATCCGGCCTTTATGGCATTTACTTTATTGCTCCCCCTATGTTATGGGAACCGGGTGAGCTCCTTCATAGCCAAACATGGAAAGGTAGCATTTTGGAAAAATTTACAATATCCGGAGATTACATTGAGCTTAATAAGCTTCTCAAAGCCTCAGGCCTGTGCGACACCGGTGGCATGGCAAAAGATGCCATTACCAGCGGGCGTGTCACCGTTGGTGGAGATGTCGAATACAGAAAAGGATGCAAAATCAGGCAGGGCCAAA
>Ga0209514_10002071_pt1 | contig 32094 bp, 36 predicted proteins | sample Subgrocontami58m_FD_187452 | JGI IMG/M metagenome (GOLD analysis project Ga0209514, IMG submission 187452) | Subsurface groundwater microbial communities from S. Glens Falls, New York, USA - GMW37 contaminated, 5.8 m (SPAdes) (version 3) | ecosystem: Environmental > Aquatic > Deep subsurface >...
CGAGCATATCCGCACCAAGAACCTGAAGGTGATGGGCTCGATCGAGACATTCACCGTGGCCGACGCGCGTCGTTACCACGACGCGACCTACTCGATCGGAATGGGCGCAGGCCGCCGCTTCGTTCGTCAGGTCGACCTCAAGGGACGCAAGCGCATCATGGACATCGGCGGTGGCTCGGGGGCCTATTGCATCGCTGCTGCCAAGGAGCATCCCGGAATCCGTGCCGTCGTCCTTGACTTGCCCGTTGTGTGCGAGGTCGCACGCGAATTCATCGCCGAAAACGGAGTCGCGGACCGCGTCGAGGCACGGCCCTGCGATTTCACGCGCGATCCATTTCCGACCGACTGCGATGTAGCGATCATGGCTTCCAATCTGCCCATGTACAGCCGTGAGATGATTGCGAGCGTCATCAAGAAAGCACACGATGCTTTGTTGCCCGGAGGGCAAATGCACCTCGTCGGCGAGACGACCAATGACGAGCGTACCGGGCCCTGGGGTCCAGCCTATTGGGGCCTCGGCCAGGCCGTCGGAGATTCGCTCGGGCTCGCCCATTCGGAGGCAGACGTGATCGGCTACTTCCGCGCGGCTGGCTTCTTGGATGTGGGCTTGCACGAATTCATTCCCGGTTCGCTCGGCCGCGTCGCCGGCACGAAGGCCAGGTAACGAACCGCGGAGCATCACCATGTTCCACACTGTCATCTGCGACCTGCTGGGGATCCGCTATCCGATCCTGCAAGGCGCGATGCAGGGCGGCGGCGGTGTCGATCTGGTAGCCGCCGTAAGCGAGGCTGGTGGCCTTGGCGTGCTTCCCACATTCGGCGGCACTGATCAGAAGCTCAGGGCCGATATCGTTGGCGTGCGGGCGCGAACGGCAAGACCATTCGGGGTCAACATCATGCCCATGGGCCGCGGCATCACGGAACGGTGCGCGGCGACATGCATGGAACTGGGCGTTCCCATCGTCACCACGGGTCGTGCCGATCCGGGAGAGGAGGTGGTGCGCCGGCTCAAGGCAGCGGGTATCCGGGTCGTTTCCGTGATCCCGACCGTCGAGCATGCGCGGCGCATGGAGGACGAAGGCGTCGATGCCATCGTGGCCTCCGGATCGGAGGCCGGCGGCCACGTCGGCACGATCTCCACGTTCCCCCTCGTGCCCCAGGTCGTGGACGCGGTGAAAATTCCGGTACTGGCTGCTGGTGGCATCGGTGACGCGCGCGGCTTCCTTGCCGCGTTTGCGCTCGGCGCCGTCGGCATTCAAATGGGCACTCGCTTTATGGCTACGACCGAGTCCGACCTGAATACGTGGGGCCGCGCACAGCTCCTCTCGATGCGCGAGACCGACACCATCGTCACCCGTGCAATGACCGGGGCCACCGTGCGCTGCATCAGGACGCCCGAGATCACCGCCTACGAGGACGCGCTCGCCCGAAACGCCGACGCCGGTGAGCTGACGGAACTCAAGCGCCGCGTGCGCGGGTCGCGTTACGCGGAGGGCAAAGGCGACCGCCGGCAATCAGCTGCCGGACAGGTTGCCGGCATGATCTCCGATGTCATAGCGGTCCGCGATCTCATCGACGGCATGTTGGCCGAGGCCGCGCGGCTCGCAGAGCGAATGCCAGCGGTGGCGAGGGGGTGATCTCCCGTGCGTCACCGTGCGAGCATGGACGTCCAGATGGAGGCAACGAATGACCTATACCCTCGAGCAATTGAGTGCCGACATTGGCAAGGCCCTCAAGGCGGATTCCGGGATCGCGGGCAAACAGGCGGTGTGCAAGCTCGTGTCGAAGGTACTGCTCGACGATGAATTCGTCGCCAAACACCTGACCGCCGAGCAGTGTCGCCCGCGCAAGGTACTGTACGAGGATCCGGAGCTGGGCTTCTGCGTCTGCGGCCATGTGTACGAGAACGCTGCGCACGGCGCGCCGCATGATCACGGCTCCAGTTGGGCGATCTACGGCCTGGCGGCCGGCGACACGGAGATGACGGACTGGCGGATCGTCAAGAAGGGCGAGGGCGGTGCGCCGACCCTGGTTGAGCCCGCCAAGACCTACGTCATGAAGCGGGGAGATAGCCACTTTTACGATGTCGGCGTCGTCCACTCGCCGAAGCGCGACGGCTTGACCAAGCTGGTGCGTATCGAGGGCGCCAACCTCGACCGCATCCAGCGCTCGAATATCAAGGCAGCCTGAGAGTAAGTTGGCCTGAGGAAAGGACATGTGGTGACGCTCGACTACGTGACCATCGAAAAGCGTGATGGGATCGCCATCGTACGCTTTGACCGCAAGGCCAACCTCAACGCCTTCAACGAGAAGCTGGTGGTCGAGCTGACGCACGCGGCGCGCGGTTTCCACGACGACCTGGAGACCCATGCCGTCGTGCTGGCCGGCGCGCCCAATGCCTTCTCCGCCGGCTTCGACCTCAAGGCGACGGATGGATGGACCAGTGAGACCGACGACCTGAAGCGGCGTCAGCGCGCCTACGGCGGCGTGCGCCTTTGCAAGGCCTGGGAAGCGATGCCGCAGGTCACCATCGCCGCCATGGAGCGGCTGGCGGTCGGTGCCGGCGTCGCCATCGCGCTGGCCTGCGACTGGCGCGTGCTGGGCAAGGGCGCCTACCTCTACGTGCCGGAAGTGAAGATCGGTCTCAACCTGCAATGGGGAGCGCTGCCGCGGCTGATCAGCCTGGTCGGGCCGGCTCGGGCCAAGCGCATCTGCATCCTCTGCGAGAAGATGCCGGCGGCGCAGGCGCTGGAATGGGGGCTGGTCGAGGAATTGGCGGAGGACGGCACGACAGTCGACCGGGCGCTGGAGCTGGCCGAGGTGGTGCTGTCGATGCCGGCGCCCACGGTGCGCATGGTAAAAGAGGCGGTAAATGCCACTGCTGGCGCACTGCACGCCGCGACCGCCTTCGCCGACGCCGACCAGAGCCAGCTCACCGCGACATTTCGGCAGGCCAGGTCGGCGCGCGATACGTTCAGAAAATCGTAGGTTGGGTCGGCGCGCGCGACGGACAGCAAGCCTTGACGACCAGGGAGAGAACGGTGGGCCAGGAAATTCAGATCAAGGCCGCCGATGGCGGGGTGTTCGCCGGCTATTTGGCATTGCCATCTTCGGCGCGAGCGCCCGGCCTGATCGTGTTGCCCGAGGTGTTCAACACCAACCCGCATATTCGTTCGGTGGCCGACGGCTACGCGGCGGCGGGCTTTGTTACCCTCGCGCCCGACGTATATTGGCGGCAGGAGGCCGGGAACTACCTGCCCTATACCGACGAAGGCCGCGCCAAGGCGCAGTCGCTTCGCGCGCGATTGGATACCGACCAGTTCACGCGCGACCTCGGCGACGCCATCGCCGCGCTTCGCGCGCGCCCGGAATGTACCGGCAAGGTTGGCGTGATGGGGTTCTGCCTGGGCGGCAAGTTCGCCTACCTGGCCAGCACGCGGCTGCCGATCGAAGCCGCGGTCAGCTACTATGGCGTGCAGATCGACGAACATCTCGACGAAGCCGATCGCCTCAAGTGCCCCATCCTGATGCACTTCGCCGAGAACGATCCGCACGTACCGGCGCCGACTGTGGCGGCAATCCAGGCGCGAATGGGCGGCTTGAACAGTGTGAGCATCCACGTCTACCCGGGCACGGAGCATGGCTTCAACCGTCAGGGATACCCACCGTACAATGAGTCGGCGGCGGCGCAGGCGCGGCAGCGAACGGTCGCACACTTCCACCGTCTTCTATCGTAGCGCGCCGCGTGCGGCGCGTCAGCCTTGAGGTCCCGGAGTGACCTGACCATGACATCCAGCGCCCAGATCAGTGTCTATCCGTTGCGCCAGGAGCATCTTGGTCCGGCGATCGAAATCGTACGGGAGACGCTGGAGGCGCACGGCCTTCAGGCTCAGGTCGGTCCGATGAGCACGATCGTGACCGGGGAAACCGGCATAGTCTTCGATGCGCTCGCGGAGGCCTTCGACAAGGCGGCGCGAACCGGCGAGGTGGTTATGACGTTCACGGTGTCCAACGCTTGTCCGGTGCGGCGCTAGGTTCGGGACACGTAGGGCATGGATGACCGCCGGCAGTCCACCGGTCCTGCCGGCCAGTTCGGCCCGGGGGTCTATGCCACCTGGCGGGAATCTTCACTTGGAGAGATCACCGAAGATCTCGAGCAACGGCTTCTGCTCCGCCTGGCCGGTGGACTGCATGGCCGCGATATTCTGGACGTCGGTTGCGGTGACGGAGCCCTGACACTGGCTTTTGTGCGTAGTGGTGCGGCATCGGTAGTGGGTTGCGACATCGATCCGCGCATGATCTCCCGCGCTGTCAGCCGGGCGACGCGGGAGGAACAGGCCGTTTACTACACGGTCGCGGACGCCGTGCATCTGCCCTTCGCAGACCAGAGCTTCGATCTGGTCACAGTCGTCACCGTCCTCGCCTTTGTTTCCGACACCGAAGGAGCCATCCGGGAAATGGCACGAGTGCTCAGACCCGGCGGAAGCCTCATCATTGGCGACTTGGGGAAGTGGAACTCCTGGGCTGCACGGCGACGGGTGCGCGGGTGGCTGGGATCGAAGATGTGGCGCGCCGCGACGTTCAGAACGGCAACCGAGCTGCGCAGACTCGTGCGATCGGCCCAGCTCCGCGTTGAGCACGTATCCGGCGCGATCTTCTTTCCGCCGTGGCTGCCGCTCGCAAGGCTTCTTGCACCATGGGATGCCGCCCTCGGTGAATGGACGACCCAGGGAGCCGCCTTTGTTGCGGTCCGGGCCCGCAAGGAGTGACCGGTTGTCTTCCCCCTCGATCAAAGGAGGGCTGGGGGGACTCCTCCGACGATAGCATCTTCGATGCACGACCTGCCCCGCACCGGTCGCTTGTTGCCTGTCCAAGCCAATGTTACCTTTTTGAATGGACAGAAGGACAATGGTATGCAGCCCATCCGCTACGTCGACGCCCTGATCGCCAAGTACGGTGCCATGGGTTTCCCGCCCTACGATTGGAGCCGCTACGACGACGCGCCGTTCACGCCGTTGAGGAAGCCGCTGGTGCAGTGCACAGTCAGTATGCTGACCAGCGGCGGCGTGTCGCGCTGCGCCATGCCGCCCTTCGACCCCGAGGCGCGCAACGACTTGCGCCTGGACACGATCGAGGCTGACGCCCCGTCCGACGATTTTCAGATCCACGACAGCTACTACGACCACAGTGACGCCGACGGCGATCTGAACTGCATCTTCCCGATCGATCGGTTGCGCGAGATGGCTGCGGATGGCGAGATCGGCGCAGTCGCGCCGCGGCTGTGGAGCGGCTTCATGGGGCGCATCTACAAGCGCCAGGCGGTGCTCCAGGAAAAGGCTCCGGCACTGGCCCGGGAGCTGAAGCTGGACAAGGTCGACCTGTTCGTCGCCATTCCAGCTTGACCGCTCGACCACCAGACCGTGGGTCTGGTCTGTCGCGTGGTGGAGGAAGCCGGCATTCCAACGGTGTGCGTATCCACGTGGCGTGACATCACCGCACTGGTGCGCCCTCCGCGCAGCTATTTCGTCAATGCGCCAATGGGCAACAATTTTGGCGGAGCGGGCGATGTCGCCACGCAGCGCCGTATCCTGCGTGCGGTGCTCGCGCTCGCCGTCGAGGCGCGCGAACCGGGCCGCATCGTCGACGATGTCCTGCAATGGCCTGCGCCGTTCACCTTCAGCCCGGCGCCGCCGACACCGGAAGCGCTCGCCAGGCAGCTGCGGAAATAGGACATCGATGCAACAACAGTCGGAGGAACAGATGGCGGAACTGGCACCCGATGCGCCGCGGCCTTTCGTGCGCTACATCGACAAGACGCGCGCGTACTACCAGTCGCAGGGCTACGAAAAGCCGTATGTCTGGGCGCAAAACGATGGTGCGCCGTTCACGGCGCTGGCCAAGCCGCTTTCGGCCAGCACGATCACGCTGATCTCGACCAGCGAGATCGCCATCAAGGGGGATCCGCGCTTCGACGACAATCCGGAGACCAGGGCGCAGGGCAACGTCTATGCCGTGCCGTCGAATACGCCGGCGTCGAAACTGTACAGCCGAACGCAGAGCTACGACCGCTATGCGACGTCGCTCGACGATCCCAACGCCTATTTTCCCATCGACCGCCTGCATGAAGCGGCGACGCGCGGGCGCATCGGCAAGGTCGCGACGGACCACCTGGGTGTCTACAACGCCTACAGCCAGCGCAAGACCACTGAACGCGATGCGCCGGAAGTGCTGGCGATGTGCCGCGCCATGGCAGTCGACGTGGCTCTTCTCGTCCCGGTTTGACCCGTCTGCCACCAGACCGTGAGTCTGGTCGCCCGTCACCTGGAAGCGAACGGAATCCCGACAGTGGTGATCGCCACTGCCCGCGACATTGTCGAGTCGGCTGCCGTGCCGCGCTTGTTGTTCGTCGACTTTCCGCTGGGCGCACCCTGCGGCGAGCCGTGGAACACTGAGCAGCAACGCACGGTCCTGGAGATGGCTTTCCGAGTGCTGGAAACCGCGACGGCACCCCGCACGACGGTCGAGGCCGGTCTGCGCTGGAGCAAGGGCCAGCGCTGGAAGGATCTGATCTTCACTGAGGAACAGCCGTTCTTGCCGGGGCAAGCCGGTGAAGAATGGTTGAAGAAGAAGGAGGCCTATCGGCGGATGAAGACCGAGGGCAAGATTTGACGTAAACCGTGGCCAAGGGGCGGCGCCTTCGGGCATCGCTCCGGTTGGCGCGAAGGGAGGTACATGTGTCGCAATCGGTCACCGTTTACACCACGCCACTCTGCGTTCCCTGCGAGGCCTTGAAGCGCGCACTCAAGGCGCGCGGCGTGCCATTCCGGACGGTCGATCTGTTGATGGACGAGGAGGCCGCCGAACGGCTCGAAGAGCAGGGCATCCGCAGCTCCCCGGCGCTGGAAGTCGACGGCCGGTTCTATACTGGCGCGGCACTGGCCGATGACCGGCTCGACACGCTGTTGAGGCCATGACCGCGCCGTATGACATTAATTCGTCAGGTGAGCTGACGCTTCCGTTAACTCGACCCGCCAACTGTCCCAAATCGTTCGACGACGGACATATCTGGTGAGCAATTCATCGGGTGGATGTCGGATCAACGATGCAGCGTCACGATCTTTCTAGTTCCCGGGGGAGACCGCCTGCCATGCTCAGCGACCGATACGGACTGCCGATCAGCACGTCTTCCGCGACCGCGCGCGATAGCTATGTCGCGGGATGCGACTGCGTGCTATCGGCCGAGCACGGAGACGCCTCGCAGCTTGCGCGCGCAATTGAGGCCGATCCCGGCTTCGCGCTGGCGCATGCGGCCCTGGCCAGAGCGCGTTTCCTGATGGCCGACGTCGCCGCCGCGCGACAGTTGGCGGCGCGCGCCCGTGACCTCTCCGCCACCGGCACACCGCGCGAACGCAGCCATGTCGACGCGCTCTGTCTTTCCATAGAGGGCAAGCCGGTCGAGGCGCTGGCTGCGACGCGCGTGCATCTCGCCGAGCATCCGCGCGACGCCATGGTTGCGGCGCCGGCGACCGGCGTATTCGGCCTGATCGGCTTCAGCGGCCGGCAGGGCCGTGAGCCGGAACAAGTTGAGTTCCTCGAGACTTTGCGACCGCATCTTGCCGACGACTGGTGGTTTCAGGCGGTCTACGCCTTCGCGCTGGAGGAGGTCGGCCGGCTCGACGAGGCACAGGCGGTGATCGAGCGCAGCATGGCGATCAACCCGCGCAACGCCCACGGCGCACACATCAAGGCGCATGTGCTGTACGAGTGCGGCGAGGATCGCGCCGCGCTGGACTACCTCGATTCATGGCTGCCTGCCTATCCGCGCGAGGGGCTGATGCACTGCCACATCTCCTGGCATGTTGCGCTCTTCGCGCTAATCCTCGGCGACGCGACGCGCGCCTGGCAGATCTACGAGGCGCAGGTGCATCCCGGCGGCGCCTGGGGGCCGGTGCTGAACGTCGCCACCGACGCCCCGGCCTTCCTGTGGCGTGCCGAACTCGCCGGTCAGGCGCGGCGGGCGCCACTGTGGCGCGAGGTGCACGACTACGCGCTGAAAGCCTTCCCCAAGGCCGGTATTGCCTTTGTCGACGTCCACCGCGCGTTGGCCTGCGTCGCCATCGACGACCGTGACGGCCTCGCTAGCATCGTGGCAGAACTCGAGCAGCGCACCGCCTCGGGTCGCTCGCCGGCCGGCGACGTGGTGCAGCGTCTGATAGCTGGTCTCACCGCCTATGGCAGGGGCGACTGGGCGGCGGCGATCGTTGGCCTCGAGCCGGCGCTAGCAGAGACAGTGCGCATCGGGGGCAGCCGCGCCCAGCGCGACCTGGTCAAAAACACCTTGCTGGCAGCGTATCTCAGGGACGGGCGCGCGGCAGACGCACGTAGGCTGATCGCGACGCACGCTGACCGCCGGCCCTCGGTGCCCGTCGCCGGCCTGGCATAGCGCGGGCGGGACAATTTGAGCATCAATCGAGGCGGCATTGTTACGTTGGCAGAGTCTGTCCGAGGCCTTGGCTGATTCAAAAATGCATCGAAGAGGCCAATTTGACTGAAATCTCAAGCTGACTCGTGGCCCCTTTAGCCTGGCAGGCGGTTGTGCATACCGAGCATCAAAATGCGACTTCTCTCTCTACGTCGCCGCCAAGACGACGAGACCTCGGCCACTGACGTACAGTCCGGCGGCTATTACGAATACAGCGAATATCCGAGTAAGTGCGCGTCCCTTGCTTGCCAGTACGGTATGCGCTCGGGTTCCGACCACCGCACCTACTGCGCCGCCAGCAACCAAGAGCGCGGCCACCGGCCAGTCAACCAAGCCCGACCAGGCATAGCTGGAAGCCGAAGAGAGGCCGAAGGCAGTAACGGCGACGAGTGACGCGCCGGTGGCCTCTCTGACCTCCATATCCGCCGCCAGCATCAGGGCCGGCACGATCAGGAAACCGCCGCCGATGCCGAAAAAGCCGGAGAGAAGGCCAACGGCGGCGCCTAGACCAACGAGCCGGGGCAAGAGCCGACGTGCGCTCTCGCGGTTCAGCCACACCGACGTGCCGGCGACACGCGGCTTGGGTCGCAGCATCATCACACCCACCACGATCATGACGAGGCCGAACAATCCCAGCAGTCTTTGGCCCTCCATCGCCTTTCCGGCTGTGGCACCGAGCAGCGCACCACCAACCCCAGCAGCGCTAAACACCAAGGCGCAGGGCCAGCGGATCCTGGCATGGCGGGCATGCAAGGCGAGCCCGGCTGCGGCGTTCAGTGCCACAGCGAATGCTGCGGTGCCAATCGCGGCGTGCGGCGACGGTATGCCGACGACATAAACTAGGAGCGGCACGGCCAGGATCGAGCCGCCACCCCCAATCAGACCAAGGATGAGACCGATCGCGCTACCCGAGGTAAGCGCCAAGGCAGCGGACAGGAGAGAGAGCGTCACACCGTCGCCGCTGTGGTGCGTCGATTCCATGGCATTAGGGCAAGCAACTTGGCCATACCGCACCAGCCAGTGATACCGGCGAAAGCGAGACCCGCACCGACAAAGGCTGAGAGGACAAAGTAGGCCGGCGCGACCCAAACGCCCAGTATCACGCCTAACACCACGAGGCTGCCAGCGGTGATCTGGACTTGGCGCATGATCTCGATCGGCTGACGTCTGTCGACCGCGATCGCCAGACCCGCCTTCCTCCAGGCGTCGATGCCTCCTTCAAGGATGTAGGCGTCGCATTCAACAGATGCGGCGAGGCGCTGGGCATTGCCAGCCGTGCGTGCGCCCGAGCGGCAATGGAAGATCACGGCGGTCGCCCCCTGCGTGTCGATCGACGAGAGGCGCGATAGCGCGTGATGTCGCGCGCCGGGTACGCGTTCGCGAGCATGCTCGTCGAATTCGCGAATATCGACAAGAACTGCGCCTTCGTCGATCAGACGCCTCGCGCGGGAAACGTCGATAGTCGGCAAGGTCATGCCTTTTACCTCATGTGTGTTCGTCCGATGTAATTACGAACTATTTAGAAGTGGCTAAAGTGTACTTCAAGCATGAACGAATAGGGAAACTGAAATGGTACCAGCGGAAAGTGGATTGTGACGCTTGAATGGATATTCCTTGCGTCGGCGCTTAGGTTCTCGCCATGTCCTCGAGCTTGGGCAGGATCTTGTCTTGCCAGCCTGCGTTGCCGGTGGTGGTGAGGACGATCTCTTGCATATCGGCGACTATAAAGCGTGGCGTAACTTGGCCGCGTTGAGCGCCTTCATCGCTCATCAAGAATTCGGTCAGGATCCAGATCGCGGATTTCGGCCAGTATTCTTCATTTAAGATCAATGAGCCGTTCGCGGTATGTACGACGAAATATTCGAGCTTCTTGATTGTTTTCGACTTCAAGAATGCCGGCTCGGACTGGGCACGCCAGACCTTGCATGCAGCTCAAAGCTCGTGGCCGATAAATACCACTGCTGGTCTCTTTGAAGCGGTAGGATTTAGTGGCGAGACATTGCGCTGTCTTTGTTGAGCATAAGCACCTGTCGCCGCAGCGGCGGCGATGCAACTCCCGCCGACGAGGGCCACACGTCGTTTAATCATATCGTCTTCCTCAGGGATCTGAATTCAAAAAGCTAACCGAAATCCTGGATCACTTTCGCTCATGTCACCTCATCATCTCACTCGACTAGCGCTCGAACCTGAAATCGTTGGTTATGTGCAAATTGGGCGAAGGCTATTTGAGGAACGGATTGTCGCCGCCGCGGCCCTTGCGGCGCGGCGGGAACTGCTCGGCGAGATAGTCGAGGATCTCGGCGCGCTCCTCGGGCTTCACCGGCGCCATGCGGTGCCTCTCCAGCATCAGGTCGAAGGTCGAGTCCCAGAGGTCGTGCGTCAGGCCCTGTGCCTTGATCAGCGCCACGCCATGGCAGGCCGTGCAGGTATAGAAGGTGACCTCGCGGCCCTTGCCCTCGGGCAGGTCCGCCACCGTGTCGTTGTGCGGCGGCGGCTTGCCCTTGTCGGGGTCCACGACGGCCGCCGCCGCCGGCGCGGCCGGCGGCGTGTAGGCGGGCTGAGGGCCCCGCAGTTCCCCGGCCCGATCCAGGGCGATCAAAAGGAACACCGCCGTCAGGGAAATGACGACGACATGCGTGATGTTGATCCGGGTCAAGAAGCGACGAGGACCCGAATGCGGTTGATCGGATTGCCGCCGTAGCCCTGCGGGTTCCAGTTGCCGGCGACGAAGGGCTGGGTGACGCCCTTGCTGTCGGTGGCCTTGGCCCAGACCTCGTAGTAGCCGGCCGACGGCAGGTCCACCGACGCGGTGAAGCGCTGCCAGGCATACTTGTTCGGCGGCGCATCGACCTTGGCCGGCTTCCAGGTGACGCCGTAGTCGGTCGAGATGTCGACCGTCCTGACGTCGTTCTCGCCCGCCCAGGCATGGCCGCGCAGGTCGAGTTTCCTGGACGTGAGCTTGGCGCCATCCGCGGGGAAGCTGATGACCGCGCGGACCGGCATGGATTCCAGGATCACCGTGTCCTTCGGATCGCCCTTGCTGCCGGGAACGATGGGAGTCTTGGCGAGGCGGTAGGAGAAGCCGCCCATGCCGGGGCCGTCGTGCTCCTTGTCGCGCACCCAGATGCGGGTCAGCCACTTGGTCGAGGCCGAGCCGGCCCAGCCCGGCACGATCAGCCGCACCGGTCCGCCGTGAATCAGCGGCAGGTCCTTGCCATTCATCTTGAACACGATCAGCGTGTGCGGTTCCATCGCCTTGGCGATCGGCACGCCGCGCGAGATCGAGGGCTTGCCGGTGTCGCCGCTGAGGTGCGGATCGGCGCCGTAGTGCCCGGTATAGACCGCGCTCGGCTTGATGCCCGCGGCCTTCAATACGTCGGCCAGCCGCACGCCGGTCCACTCGGCGCAGCCGGCGCCGCCGTTGGTCCACTGGTTGCCACGCGCCTCGGGCGAGAAGAACGAGCGTCCGTTGCCGCCGCACTCCAGCATCATCTTGTAGGAGACGTTGGGGAAACGGCTCATGAGATCGCCCAGCGTGATCTCCATGGACTTCTCGACCTCGCCGTCGATCTTGATCTTCCAGGCCTTGGCATCGGCCGGCGCGTCGGGCACCAGCCCGTTGTTGCGGATGAAGAATTTGTCGATGGGTGTGACGTCGTCGTCCATCATCTCGGCCGGCGTCTCGGCGTTCAGCGGCTTGTCGCCCAGCACGATGAGCTTGGCCTTGCCCTCCATCTCGAGAAGCTTCGGGCCCTTGGCGGCCGGCGTGCCTTGCGCCAGCGCCGAGCCCAGCGGGGGAAGGGAAGCGCCGACTGCGGCTATTCCGACCCCTTTCAGTACGCTACGCCGTGACGCTTTCGAGGTTTCCGGTGGACGCATGTTTTCCTCCCCAAAGACTGTAGTTGTTGAGTTTGCCGTTCGCAAATTCCGAGACGGACCGCTCCTAGAATTCGAGTTTGTCGCCGATGGCTTCAAGACCTGCCTTGGCGCAGGCATCGTCGGCATCGCCGCCGGGTGCGCCGGAGACTCCGATTGCACCGATCAGCGAACCGCCCGCTTCAACGATCACGCCGCCGCCGATAACCACGACACCGGGCAGATTGCGGATACCCGCTTGCATTGCGCCCGGCTGGCTGATCGAGCTGAGCTCCATCGTATTGGTGCGGAATGATACCGCCGTCCAAGCTTTGCCCGACGCTGTCCCAGCCGTGTGCGGTCCGGCGAAGCGATCGCGCAGCATGACCTGGGGTACGCCGAAGCGGTCGACCACGGTAACCGCCACCTGATATCCGCGTTGGCGACAGTCGGCGAGAACGGCACGCGCCAGATCGAGCGCGAGTTCCGGGCTCAACGACTTGTAGACAACGAGAGGTTCCTGCGCATGAACCGGCAATGCGAGCGGCGCAGAGAAGGCGAGGGCCGCGAGAAGGCTCCGGACTGTCATCGTGTCGCTCCGAGTTCTTCGTCTTTACGATTGCCGGCGGCGCTCGGCATGGATACACCGGCGAACTTTCCGGAGGCCATCAGGCGATCAAGAGGAACAATCATGAAAGTGCGGATTGCAGCGGTAGCGATGTTCGGCGTTCTGTCGTCGGCAAGCATGGCGGCGGCGCAAACCGGAGATGCGGCAAAGGGTGAGCGGGTGTTCAGCCAGTGCAAGACTTGTCACACGGTCGACAAGGGCGGCAAGAACGGCGTCGGTCCGAACCTCGCCGGTGTCTTCGGCCGCAAGGCCGGAACCGTCGATGGCTTCAAGTTTTCCGAGGCCATGACGGGCTCGGGGATCGTCTGGGACGAAAAAGTCCTGGCCGAGTATCTCAAGGATCCCAAGGGCCGCATACCGGGCAACAAGATGGCTTTTGTCGGCATCAAACGACAGGACCAGCTCGACGACCTGATCGCCTACCTGCAGAAGGCGAGCCGGTAGCGCGGCGCTGCCGTTTCCCGGCCATGGTCGGGCCACAATAGATGTCGACCAACGTCGCCATCAGTCGGCCGGCGGGCCCTGTTTTCACGCGGTAGCGAATCTCGCGTGCCTGTCGCCGTGAACTGACGATCCCGGCGAGGCGCAATCCCGCGAGATGTTGGGAGAGCGCGGAGAGACTGAGGTCGACGTGATCGGCAAGTTCGCCCACGGACATCTCGCCGTCGCCCAGATGACAAAGAATCAGCAATCGCTTCTTGTTCGCCAAGGCCTTCAGCAGCTTGGTGGCGGCATCGGCGCTCTTTAACAGATCCGGCGAGACGCTGAGATTTGATGATTGCTTTAGCATATGAGAATTTAGCAGTTGCTAAATTAAGAATATTCTTTCTAAAATGATCACGCAAGAAAAAGAAACAAAAAAGAGCGAGCTGCTTCAGCAGCCGGTTGGGAGGACAAATGAAACTGCATTGGCTCCTTGCGGCCGTGTTAGTGCCGTCATGGGTAGGAAGCTTGGCGCTGCCGGCGTCGGCGGAAGTGCCATTGAGCCTCGAGGAGTCGGCGGCGCCGCAGCCGTGGCAGCGCTATCGCGACTGGACCAAGGCGCACTGGGACAACTACAACACACTCGCAAAGCATGATGCGACGCCTCCTCGGGGCGCCGAAATCGAGATCAAGTCGGTGACGGGTGACGCGGCCAAGGGCCAAAAGCTCGCCTTCGACCGCAGCCGCGGCGGCGGTTGCCTCGCCTGTCATGTCATGGGGCCGAAGACCCAGGCACTGCCTGGCAATGTCGGCGTCGACCTGTCGGAGATCGGCAACGCCGGCCGCACCGATCAATGGTTGTACAACTACGTGTTCGACGCCCGGGTCTTCAATCCCCAGTCGGTGATGCCGCCCTGGGGCAAGCACGCCTTCTACAATGACGTTGAAATCCGCGACATCGTGGCTTTCCTGAAGACGCTGAAGATCCCGGCAACGTTCGCCGACAAACTGAACGATCCCGAGAAGCGTCCGCAGCCGGTTGAGGACCGCGATGGGCTCGACCCGTTCGTCAATCCGGCGGCCGAGCGCATTGAGGCCGGCGCCGCGCTGTTCAAGCAGGCGGGGCCGAATGGCAAGGCATGCAACGCTTGCCATGCCACGCCGACAACAACATTCAAGCGCTGGGCGGTGGAGATGCCGAAGTGGGAGCCGCGCCTCAAGAAGGTATTGGGCGTGGAGGAGTTTATCACCCGCCACGCCAAAGCGACGACCGGTGCCGATTACCTGATGCAGTCGGCGGCCAACACCGACCTGTCGATCTACCTGCACAATCTCGCCAACGGTGAGGCGATCAAGGTCGATCTGTCGACACCCGATGCCAAGGCAGCCTACGAACGCGGCGTCGAGCTTTCCAAGGTCAAGATCGGCCAGTTCAACTTCTCCTGCGTCGATTGCCATCAGACCGGCGCCAACAAATGGTTGCGCGGCCAATGGCTTGGCGAGCCGCGCGGTCAGTTCGATCACTTTCCGCTATGGCGAACCAGTCGCAACGAGGTGTGGGACATCCGCAAGCGCTTCGAATGGTGCAACGTCCAGGTCCGCGCAAACGAGCTGCCCCCCGACGCGCCCGAATACGGTGAACTGGAACTCTATCTGCGCAAGATGAATGAGGGGCTCAAGCTCGCGGCCCCAAATATCCGGCACTGAGCGAACACGAGGAGAAATCCGCATGACACACTTACGTTCTTCGACTCTCGGGCGGCGTGCCGCTCTCGCCCGGGCGGGCGGCTACGGCCTTGCGGCCATCGCCGGTGTGCTGGCGGCACGTGACGCTGCGGCGACGCCGGATGGCGCTCGCGATTGGCTGGCCGCGCTTGCGAAGGGTAGTCCGAAAGACGGCAAGGTGTCGATCAAGGCGCCGGAAATCGCCGAGAATGGCAACGCCGTTCCGGTCACCGTCGGTGTCGAAAGCGAGATGACGGAGAAGTCCTACGTCAAGGCGCTGCACATCGCGGCCGACGGCAATCCCAATCCGGGCGTGGCGTCCTACAGTTTCACGTCGCTCGCGGGCAAGGCCGAGGTCCAGCTGCGGGTGCGCCTGTCGCAGACGCAGAAACTGGTGGCAGTGGCAGAGATGAACGATGGCGCGCTGTTCGTCGCCAGCCGCGAGGTCAAAGTGACCATCGGCGGCTGCGGCGGCTGACGGAAAAGGAGAGATCGATGTCCGAAGATATCAAGCCGCGCGTCCGGGTCCAGACGAAGGCGAAGAAGGGCGAGTTGGTGGAGGTCAAGACCCTCGTCACTCATCCCATGGAGAGCGGCCAGCGCAAAAGCGCCGACGGCAAGCTCGTTCCACGCCTGATCGTGAGTGCTTTCGACGCCACTTACAACGGCAAGCCGGTGATGAGCGCCAAGCTCGAGCCTGCGGTCTCGACCAATCCGTACCTGTCGTTCTTCGTGCGGGTTGACGAGAGCGGCACGCTCAAGCTGACCTGGACCGATGACAACAAGCAGAGCTGGACTTCCGAGACCAAGATCGAGGTCGCCTGATCCATGGCCGTGCTCGGTCGCCGTGAACTGCTGCAGGTTGCAGCCGCGACGGCCGCCTTGGCCGGTGCCCGACCGGGTTCAGCGCAGGCGGCCCGTCCGTCGCAGGATGACCTGCTGAGCTTCAAAGGGGTGGGGCAGCTCACCCTGCTGCATGTCACCGACCTGCACGCGCAGCTGGTGCCGCTCTACTTCCGCGAACCCTCGGCCAATATCGGGGTCGGCGAGGCGCGCGGCCTGCCGCCGCACATCGTCGGCGAACGGCTCCTCAATGCCTTCAAGATCGGCCGCGGTACATACGACGCCTATGCGCTGGCGGCGGCCGATTTCCCGGAGCTGGCAAAGAGTTTCGGCCGCGTCGGCGGCCTCGACCGCATCGCCACCCTGGTCAACGCGATTCGTGCCGAGCGGCCGGGCCGGGTGCTGCTGGTCGATGGCGGCGATACCTGGCAGGGCAGCTACACATCGCTGCAGACTAAGGGTGGCGACATGGTCCGTGCCATGAACGCGCTCGGCGTAGAGGCGATGACCGGGCACTGGGAATTCACCTACGGCGCAAAGCGGGTCGAGGAACTCGCAAAGAAGCTGAAATTTCCCTTCCTTGCCGGCAACGTCAAGGAAGCAACCTGGGGCGACCCGGTATTCGAGGGCGCGACCGTCGTCGAACGCGCCGGGCTGCAGATCGGCCTGATCGGCCAAGCCTTTCCCTATACGCCGGTCGCCAATCCGAGGCACTTCATTCCGGACTGGTCGTTCGGCATCGAGGAGGAAAAGCTTGCCGAACGCGTGGCCAAGCTGCGCGCCGACGGCGTTGATCTGGTGGTGCTGCTCAGCCACAACGGCTTCGACGTCGATCGCAAGCTCGCGAGTCGCGTCAAGGGCATTGACGTCGTGCTGACCGGTCATACCCATGACGCCATTCCGGCTGCGGTGAAGGTCGGCGACACGCTGCTCATCGCCTCAGGCAGTCACGGCAAATTCCTGTCGAGGCTCGACCTCGAGGTGAAGGATAAGCGTATAGCGAGCTATGCCTTCCGACTGATCCCGGTGCTGGCCGACTCGATCCGCCCGGATCCAGAAATGGCGGCGATCGTCGCCGACATCCGCAAGCCGCATGAGACGGCGCTTTCACGCGTTCTGGGGCGTACGGAGTCGTTGCTCTACCGTCGCGGCAACTTCAACGGCACTTTCGACGATCTCATCTGCCAGGCTTTGATGGCCGAGCGCGACGCCGAGATCGCGCTGTCGCCCGGGTTCCGCTGGGGGGCGACGCTGCTGCCGGGGCAGGACATCACGATGGAGGACGTGTTCAGTCAGACGGCGATCACCTATCCGGCGGCCTATCGCAGCCGGATGACGGGCGCCTTCCTCAAGGAGGTCCTCGAGGACGTGGCCGACAACCTGTTCAACCCCGATCCCTACTACCAGCAGGGCGGCGACATGGTGCGCGTTGGCGGGCTCGCCTATGCGCTCGACATCGGTCAGCCAGTGGGCCGGCGCATCTCGGACATGACGCTGCTGCGCTCGAGCGAGAAGGTCGAGGCCACGAAGGAATACACGGTGAGTGGCTGGGCTTCGGTCAACGCGGACACGGAAGGTCCGCCGATCTACGACGTCGTGAGCAAATACGTCGAACAGACCAAGACGGTGCGGCTCGCGCCCAACCGGCACGTGAAGGTGCTGGGGGCTGACGCCGCTGGCCTCGCGGAAGGGTGAAGGCATGAATACTGGACGGCGCGGCTTTTTCGGGCGTGGCCTGGCGGCGGGCGGCATCGCCGCCTTGGCGGTTCAGCATCCCAAGATCGCGGCGGCCAGCGGCGGCCTCGACGGCAAGCCGCTCGAGGTGCCGGACTGGACGAAGATGCTCGGACCGGGCGTCACCGCCGCGCCCTACGGTTCGCCTTCCGAGTTCGAAAAGAATGTCGTGCGCCGCAATGTGCCGTGGTTGACAGTCTCCGAGCAGGCGTCGATCAACTTCACGCCTCTGCACGAACTCGACGGCATCATCACGCCGTCGGGCCTGTGCTTCGAGCGCCATCATGGCGGCGTGCCGGCTATCGAGCCCGATCTGCATCGCCTGGTGATCCACGGCATGGTGCGCCAGCCGCTGATCTTCACCATGAGCGACCTGGTGCGCTTCCCCTCAGTGAGCCGCATCCACTTCCTCGAATGCCCCGCCAACGGAGGCATGGAGTGGAAGGGGGCGCAGATGGCGGGCGTCCAGTTCAGCCACGGCATGGTCCATTGCTGCGAGTGGACCGGCGTGCGGCTCTCGACCCTGCTCGACGAGGCGGGCGTCGCCACCGGGGCCAAGTGGCTGCTGGCCGAGGGTGCCGATGCTGCCGCTATGACGCGGTCGATCCCGCTCGACAAGGCGCTCGATGATGTGATCGTGGCTTATTCGCAAAACGGCGAGCGCATCCGGCCGGAGCAGGGCTATCCGCTGCGCCTGATCGTGCCCGGCTGGGAGGGCAACGTGCAGGTGAAGTGGCTGCGCCGCATCAAACTCGGCGATCGGCCGTGGCAGCACCGCGAAGAGACATCGAAGTACACCGACCTGATGCCCGACGGAAAGGCGCGACAGTTTACCTTCGTGCAGGAGGCGAACTCGGTCATTACGGCGCCCTGCCCGGAAAAGCCGCTGAAGACCAAGGGGTTCCACGAGATTCGCGGCATCGCTTGGAGCGGTCGCGGAAAGGTCTCCCGCGTCGACATTTCGCTCGACGGTGGCGCCAACTGGCAGTCGGCCGAGTTGCAGACTCCGGTGTTGGACAAGTGCCTGACGCGCTTTCGGCTGCCGTGGCGCTGGCAGGGCGAGCCGGTATTCCTGCAGTCACGCGCCGTCGACGAGACCGGCTATGTGCAGCCGACCATCGGACAGCTGCGCCATGTCCGCGGGGTGAACTCCGTCTATCACAAGAACTCGATCCATACCTGGCGCGTCAACCAGGACGGCAGTGTCGACAATGTCCAGATTCTCTAGTCTTGCCTTCGCGGCGGCCGGCCTGTTCGCCGCTTCGGTCGCGGCGGCGCAGCAGCGCGGCTATGGCATCGGTCACAAGATTGCCGATGCCCAGATCGCGCCGTGGAACATCGACATCAGTGGTGAGGACGGCAAGGGACTGCCGCCAGGCAAGGGGGCGGTCGCACAGGGCGAGAAGCTCTACGTCCAACAGTGCGCCGCCTGCCATGGCGAGTTTGGCGAGGGCAACGGACGCTGGCCGGAGTTGATGGGCGGGCAGGGTACACTCCGGGACGAAGATCCGCGCAAGACTATCGGCAGCTTTTGGCCGTGGGCGCCGACGATCTTCGACTATGTGCGGCGAACCATGCCATTCACCGCGCCGCAGTCGCTCGAGAACGACGAGGCTTACGCCATCGTGGCCTACCTTCTGCACCTCAACGACCTGTTGCCGGCCGATGCTGTGCTGGACGCGAAGTCGTTGACCGCAATAAAAATGCCGAATCGCGACGGATTCATCGCAGGTGATCCGCGGCCCGACGTGAAGGCCGGGCCCTGCATGAAGGACTGCAAGACGGGTCCGGTGAAAGTTACCTCCGATCTTGCCAAGTCGCTTGGTGTTACGCCCACCCAGAAACCCAAGGACTGATCCCATGGTTGCACGCATCGTCTTTCTGATCGCCCTCGTGACACTGGCGTTTCCGGCTTTGGCCGGCGACAAGGTCCATAAGCTGGCGTTGCAAATCAGTGACGGTACGCCGGAAAAAATGACGGCAGTTCTGAACGTCGCGGGCAATGTCGCACGCCTTTATTCGGACATGGGGGAGGAGGTTGAGATCCGCATCGTCGCCTTCAATGCCGGGCTCAACATGCTGCGGACCGACAAGTCGCCGGTGCTCGAGCGCCTGAAGTCGGTCTCCGAGAGCATGCCCAATGTGGTCTTCGAGGCTTGCGGAAACACGCGAGACAACATGGCCAAGGCGGAAGGCAAGAAGCCCGAGGAGATTCTGCTATTCACGGGATCGAAGATCGTGAAGGCGGGTGTCGTCACGCTCATCGAGCTAAGTGAGAAGGGCTGGACGATTGTCCGCCCGTAGGCGAACGTCGATGTGGGTGGCGGGAAGGCCCCTCCGATGGACGATATCGCCGGCGCGAAAGGCACTATAGCGGCGTCGGCCGCTGGCACGGTGACTGTACCTTTTAAGCGGTTCCAGGGCCTGCGGACGCGCGTGCTTTCGGCGATCGTCTTGATGCCGTTTTTTTTGGCAGCACTGTGGTTCGGCTTTCCCTGGATCGACCTGTTGGCTGCGCTGGCCGCGCCGCTGATGGCGGCGGAGTGGATTCGGTTGACGCGGGGCTACTCGTTCGCGCGCGCGTTGGGCCTGGTCTACGGGATCGCCGCCTTGGTCACGCTGTTGTGGCTGCGCCACCAACCGGCGCTGGGGCGCGAGACCGTGCTGTGGCTGACCGCGTGCGTGTGGTCGACCGACATCGCCGCCTATTTCGTTGGCTCCTCGGTCGGCGGAGCGAAGCTGGCGCCGCGGATCAGCCCTGGCAAGACCTGGTCCGGGTTGATCGGCGCGATGGTCGTGACTGCCTTGGCGAGTGCGGGCTTCGGCGTCGCCGTCGGGGAGGGCCAGCCGCTGGTGCTGGGTGCGATAGGCGCATTTCTCGCCGTTGTCGGTCAGATGGGCGACCTCCTAAAGTCGCACGCCAAACGACGTGCTGGGGTGAAGGATAGTGGCCATCTGATCCCTGGGCATGGTGGGTTGCTCGACCGCCTCGATGGTTTCATGGCCGTGTTGCTAGTGGCTGCGCTGGCGCGGCTGCTGGTCGACAAAGGTTGGCCTTGGGGCTAGGGAATTGGCCGGTTGTCCGTATCGAAAACCTCATCCGTGCTGGTGTGAGTGGTGGATTCGGCTACTCGCTGTTTGGCGCGCTGGAGCCCGCCACCCAGCCTTTGACGGTTCGTTCACCGGCCCCCGGTCCAATTCATGATCATCTTGATCGACGCCCCCGCGCCGCAGCTCCTCGGTCAGCGCTTCGGCGACCGCGAGAGCGTATCCGCGGACGAACACCTGCCGCTTCGCGTCCAGGGCAACTCTTTGCCCTTTTTAAGCAATCCATTGCCCTTCGCCGGCACAGATATCGAAATCCCTCCAGATGTAGCGTCCGGGGCATTCAAGGGGCATCAGTTAATGGGGTTGCATCTCGCCCGGGCGCGGGGGCGGGCACCGTCCTCCCACAGCCCTGCCATCAGTCGCTCCAGGCGGCGTAGCGTCCGCCGAGGGCCGTCATCGGGCCAAGCAAGCTGCCCCTGGCGAACGGCCACTCGGTCGAGCTGCGTAAGACACGGCGAAGGTCCGCGAGCGTGTTGAGGAACTCGAGCAGTTCTATGATCGCATTGTCAGCTGTCGTGTCATGATCGAGGCATTCAATCGGCGTCACCGTGAGGGAAGCCTTTATCATATTCGCGTCGGTCTGAAGGTTCCGGGTAGAGAGATCGTGGAGAAGCGCGATCCGCCCGAGCACCAAGCCCATGAAGACATTTATGTTGCAGTTCGCGGTTGCTTCGATGCGGTGCGCCGACAACTCGAGGACCATGCTCGTCGCCTGCGCGGAGACATCAAGACGCATGAAGCCCCGGGCCACGGCAGGATTGCCGCCCTCGATTTGGCGTGGAAGGGCGTGCAGAGGGTGGCGCGACTGTTCGGATTCCTGTAACATCACAACTTATGATTCAGCCGACGACGCGCGACCGAAAGAGCAGCGACAGGCAGGAGCAGGCTGCCAGACGTGCCTCTACCAAACAGATCGCTAAGGACGCGATCCGGGGCGGCCCCAAGACCGTGAAAAAGGACAAGCGCAGCGGCGCCGGTCGGGCCCAGAAGGGTTAGGTCGGATCGGTCTGGTGTCGGCCCTGATGCGCCGATCCGGCCGACGTCCCGATCACCAGCGAACGGCCGCGCCCGTCCTGGCTGTCGTTCGGCGCCACCGGACGCACGACGCGATCTCGATCATGTGGCGTCGATCAGGGCGTCGATCGCCCGCTGTGCCTACCAAAAACAATATCCGGCAGTATTGATGATGAAGCCCGCCGAGGATCGGTCGCGGAATGATTCGTCTCCTCGGTTTGCCCGGTCGCGAGCCACATGGCACGCACGGCGTTGCCGATCACGTCGGCAGGGCGCTTCTCACCTTTGGGTCCCTTCGGCGTCGTCATTTGCCCCATTCGGCAAGATGCGATTCCATGTACGGAATGAACTCTTGTGGCCCCTTTTCGTCAATAAACGCGGTGAGAGGGTGCATCATTGCTTCGAGCGCTTGATTCGCGTTCGTTGTGCCGTCGCGATGACGGCGCAAGACCGCTTCCACGTACTTTTCAAGGACGTTGTAGTCCCTGTCAGAAAGTTTATTGGGCAAGATTAGGTCTCCTATGCTTTGCGGTAAGCATAGGAGAATTACGGGCGGGATTCGATGGGGCGTTACCTGGCTCAAATGAGCTTACTCGCCGGTCCCTGTAGCGAGTGCCATGTCGACGATAGTCTGAGCCTCATGCAGGATACTCTGCAGATGCTCCTCGCCACGGAAGCTTTCGGCGTAGATCTTGTAGATGTCCTCGGTGCCGGATGGGCGCGCTGCGAACCATCCATTTTCCGAAATGACCTTGATCCCGCCGATCGGCGCGTCATTGCCAGGGGTGCGGCTGACCACGCTCTTGATGGGCTCGCCAGCCAATTCCTTGATCCGCAGCTGCTGTGGCGAAAGACTTGCCAGTCTCCGCTTCTGCTCGGGAGTGGCAGGCGCTTCAACGCGGTCGGCTGCCGACTCACCGAGGTCGCGGGTGAGCTCGCGATAGAGCACGCCGGGATCCTGGCCGGTGCGCGCGGTGATCTCGGCGGACAGCAGTGCGGACGCAATGCCGTCCTTGTCCGTCGTCCAGACTTTTCCGCTGAAGCGCGCAAAGGATGCCCCTGCGCTTTCCTCACCTGCGAAACCCAACGAGCCATCGAAAAGGCCGTCGACAAACCACTTGAAGCCAACGGGCGCCTCAAAGAGCTTTCGACCCAGGCGCGCGGCTACCCGGTCGATCATCGCGCTGCTGACCACAGTCTTGCCCACTGCTGCGTCCTTGTTCCAGCAAGGACGATGGCGAAATAGGTAGTCGATCGCGACCGCGAGAAAGTGGTTCGGCTGCATCAAGCCCGACCGCGGAACCACGATACCGTGCCGGTCATGGTCGGTGTCACACGCGAAAGCAATATCGTATCGGTCTTTGAGACCGATCAGCCGCTGCATTGCGTATGAAGAGGATGGATCCATGCGGATGCGGCCATCCCAATCCAATGTCATGAAGCCGAATGTCGGATCGACCTGGTCGCTGACGACGGTGAGGTCGATCCGGTAACTTTCAGCGATCCGGGCCCAGTAGTGCACACCGGCCCCGCCCAATGGATCCACCCCCATGCGAATGCCGGAGCCGCGGACCGCATCGAAATCGATCGCATCACCGAGGGCACCGGTGTAGGCACTTAGAAAATCATGCTCATGAGTGGTGGCGGCGTGCCGAGCTTGTCGGAACGGCATGCGCATCACGTTCCGCAGGCCGCCTGCGAGCAGCGAATTGGCTTCGCTTTCGATCCAGTCGGTGACGCCGGTGTCGGCCGGACCGCCGTTCGGCGGATTGTACTTGAAGCCGCCATCCTCCGGCGGATTGTGCGAAGGCGTAATAACGATACCGTCGGCCAGCCTGTCCTTGCGTCCGCGATTGTAAGCGAGGATCGCGTGGGAGACCGCAGGCGTCGGCGTGTATTCGCCACCCGAGGATATCATTGCGTCGATGCCATTCGCGGCCAGCACCTCCAGCGCACTTTCGAAGGCCGGCAGGGACAGCGCGTGCGTATCGACGCCGACAAACAGAGGGCCGTGGATGCCGCCTTGCCGCCGATACAGACAGATCGCCTGGCTGATCGCCAGCACATGGGCTTCGTTGAAGGTAACGTCGAACGATGAGCCACGATGCCCTGACGTCCCAAACGCTACCTGCTGCGCCGGAACGCCAGGATCGGGGCGAAGCGCATAGTAGGCCCCGATCAATTTGGCTGTGTCGATGAGTTGCTCTCCGGAGGCGAAGTGGCCCGCCAACGGACTGATATGCCGGCTCTTATCCTTAGCTGACATGACGTGCTCTCCATGGGTTTCGGGCAGCGCCGGCATTGTTCGGCGGCAACGACTGCCGCTTCGACCATATGATGACCAGTCATCGAGCGCAGCGCGGATGTGCGATGCCGTCGCTATCGCCCGGTTTCCCGGAATGAAAGATCGCTATCCAAACGTTTCGGGGTGCAGGCGAAGCATCCTGGCGAACTCCATCGCTCGCCCCGGAAAGGGGACTAGGAAAACACCGGGAACCTTTGCCGGTGCTCTTACGCCGGCTGCGTTCCCAATTCTTGGAGTGTACGCAGGAAGGTTATGACATCCTCCCGGCTCAACATGCCGATTACATGGTGATCCCGAGTGACGGGCAACTGGTTGACACCATTGCGGTCCATCTTTTGGAGGGCAGCCCATAGCTCGGCGTCAGAATCAATGCGTTTCGACTGGTCCAAGGGAAGCATGACCTCAGCCACGCTCATCGTCGCCCATTCACGACGTGGCACTTCCTTGATCCGCTGCAAAGTCATCAAACCAACGGCGTCGCCTCCACGTTTGACGAGAAAACAGCGTTGCCCCTTACCAAGGATATGTTCGTCCACCAACATCTGGAGCGTCAGGTCTGCGGGAACGGCGGCGCTATGAGTGCTCATGGCCTGTGAGACCTTATGGCCGACCAGCAGGTCCTGATACATCATTTGCTGCACTTGGGTTGAAGCCGCGTTGTCGAGGAACCAGCCGATGAACGCCAGCCAAAGTCCCCCGCCAAGGTTGCCGCCGAACGTCTGCCAGACGCCCGCGAATATAAGCAGAAATGCAAAGAACCGGCCGACATTTGCGGCGATGAGGGTCGCCCGGCGCATGTTTCCCGTGATCGCCCACACGATGGCCCGGAACACGCGACCGCCATCGAGCGGGTAGCCAGGAATCACGTTGAACAGCACCAGAGCTAAGTTGATGTGGGCGAGGTACTTTGTCAGACCCAGCAGGGGTTCTATGCCGGCCGCCAGGGGTTGCACCGTGTAGAAAACGACGGCTAGGACCAGGCTCACCAGCGGGCCCGCGATTGCGATAAAAAACTCGGCGATGGCGCTGGGCGGTTCGGCTCCGATCTGAGCGACACCCCCGAAGAGGAAGAGCGTAATGCTGCGCACGGGAATTCCGTATCGCAGGGCCACCACGGAGTGCCCGAGTTCATGGAGCAGCACGCTCACGAAGAGCATGATGGCCGTCACCGCGCCGGTGAACCAGTACAGCAACGGCGGCCAGTCCTGGAACTCCGCGGGATAGTAACTACTCGCCAGCATCCAAGTAAGCAGCACGAAGACTACAAACCAAGAATAGTCCAAACCGATCGGAATTCCTAGGATCCGGCCGATCGGGATGCTGTGTCGACCCATGAGCGTTCTCCCTTGTCGGTGCGCCCGGCGCGCAATTCATAGGCCGGCAGCCAATCGTGGCGCTATTGCCGGTGACGAATTCCGAGTTTTCGCCGGCGGCGGGATTGGAAATTGTGCCGCGAATGTAGGCATCCCTGACCGCAACTTCACCAACCCGACCGGCGGCCAGAAGGGCCCGGAATTCGCTGTAGGCGACCTGATCGACTTTCTGCTGCTACACCCAGTAGTCGCCCAGGAAGGATATGGCGACGAGTGCCATCAGCAAGTATAAGAAGCTGACTACTCGATCCTTTTTCAAGGCCGGGCCCCGCAGGGTAAATGTGTTCACCAAGCGCCGACGTCTCCGAACTGGCATTGATGCGGATCAAATCAAGCGACCACATTGGCGGGCACATAATTCTATTTCAGTAATTGGAGCGCTGGGAAGCGTATCAACGTGAGCGGCGTCTGAGCGTCACTGTCAGGTTGTCAGTATTGCAGAAGCGGAATTGGATCACTCAGAGGTAATTCATAATCGAACAACTGAACGAGTTCGGGATCGTATCGGCCATATCAAGGGCCGAATACATGACCGCATCCGACCAGGCTCATCACATCGCACAACGACCTTGCAAACCGGGGAGCGTTCATAGATGGAATGGGACGCTATCAGCAGTCTAAACTAGCACTACTTTGGCATATTTTAGTGGCCGGATAAATTTAGGATTCCCAAGAGAATGTTTGCGTGATTCATGAGAGGTCGGCTTATGGAGAGTCGACCATGGACATGGACTGGCAGGCCGATCTCGATCGCTGGCTTGCGCCGTTTGTCGCGGCGCTACGGCACAAGACGCGGGCGCGGATGTGCCCTGCCTATGTCGCGGGTTTGATTGGTCCAGGAGACCGCAAGAGCGTTCAGCCGATGGCGGCGCGCGCAGGCGCTGTCGGCTACGATCAGCTTCATCATTTCGTCGCTGCCGGAGTTTGGGACAGCGCTCCCCTCGAGGCTGCCCTGCTGAAGGAGGCAGACGGCCTGGTTGGCGATGAAGCCGGGTTCCTTGTCATCGATGACACGGCGTTGCCCAAGAAGGGACGTCACTCGGTTGGCGTCGCGCCACAATATGCCTCGTCGCTCGGAAAGACCGCCAACTGTCAGTCACTGGTCTCGGTAACGTTGGCGTCGCGCGAGGTGCCGGTGATGGTGGGGCTGCGGCTGTTCCTGCCCGAGGGCTGGACGGGTGATCCTGAGCGCATGGTGCGGGCGGGCGTGCCGGAGGATAGACGGACTGCTCTGACAAAGCCGGAGATTGCGATCGAGGAGATCGATCGTGTCATCGCCTCCGGCGCGCGTTTTGGCTGTGTGCTTGCCGATGCAGGATATGGCTCCACCCAGACCGACGATGCTGCAGCTGTTCTTGCCCAAGTCCACCCCAAGAATCTGAACGTCCTTCATATCACCCTCCAGTTGCCACCCGATCATGGTGGAGGAGAGGGGCGGGCCATTCCATAAAGGGGGACTTCAGGCTAGGCCATCGGACGCTCGCGTGGCGGCCTGACGACCAAAATCCATTTTGTCGTCCGAGGCCTGGGCTGTCCAGTGCGCTTTGTCCTCACTGCCGGCCAGGCAGGAGACGCCCCCCAGGCAGGGCCTCTCATCGAAGGCACGCCTGCTGAGGCCATCATTGCCGATACCGCCTATGACGCCGACCACTTCCGGCGGGCGATTGCCCAAAGAGGCGCCCTTGCCGTCATTCCCAACAATCCGTCGCGCGCCAGCAAGTATCCGCTCGATCAGCATCTCTACGCCCAGCGACATCTCGTCGAATGCTGCTTCAGCAAGCTCAAGCAGTTTCGCTGCGTCGCCACTCGCTTCGAGAAAACCGCGGCCAACTATCTCGCTGTCGTAACTATCGCCGAAGTCGTCCTCTGGTTACGTTAACTGTCCACAAGACCAAGTCATCCTGTCGATGGGGCGCTGATCATCCGATCAGTTCATCAATCTCCTTTTGCGCGTTGCCCTTGGCTTCCGCTTCGTCAAGATAGTCATTCTACCAGACAAGCATTTCGCGCCGCCCTTTCAACCATTCGGCAGCGTTGTATGCGCGGCGAACTTGATTCCCCTCTACGTGGGCTAGCTGGCGTTCAATCCAGTCTCGGTTGAACGCCGCCTCATTGAGGATGGTTGACGCCGTGCTACGAAAGCCATGAACCGTCGTCCGACTGTGAAATCCCATTCGATAGATCGCATACAAGAAAGTGTTTTCACTCAGCACGCCCGAACGAGTGGGGCTCACAAAGAGCCGATCGTCGTGAGCTGATAGGGGGCATAGGCGATCCTAGATCATAGTTTTCCGGTCTTTAGCTATGTGGATCAGCATGTTAACTTACTATGTAGTCGAACGACGACATTTCATATTGTCAGCGATCGATGACATATAGTAATGTAATCGAACGACGACATTTGGAATCACCATGTTCATACGCACCCCAGCCGATCTCGGCGCCGTCATTCGCGACCGGCGCCGGCAACTCAAGCTCGATCAGGCCGCTTTCGCCAAGCATATCGGAGTTAGCCGCCAATGGGTCATTGAGATTGAACGCGGCCACCCGCGCGCCGAGCTTGGCCTCGTGCTTCGGGCGCTCGATGCCCTGAATATCCGCGTCGACGTCGACGCCGATCAAACCGTTCGCCGCCGCGCCCACGGCGCCGTCGACATCGACGCCATCGTCGACAAAGCTAAGAGGCCAGGTCATGACCAGTGAGCTGATTGCTCTTCTCGCCGGGAAGGAGATCGGCCGCGTCCAGCGGGACGCCCACGGCAGGCTCTCGTTTTCCTACAGCGACGAATGGCGCGCGGAACCCGACGCTTATCCACTCTCGCTGTCGATGCCTGTGGCCGCCAGGGAACATCGACGCTCCGACATCGAGGCCTTTCTCTGGGGCCTGTTGCCGGACAATGAGCGCGTACTTGAGCGATGGGCCACGAAATTCCAGGTCTCTGCCCGCAACGTCTTTGCTCTTCTCTCGCATGTCGGCGAAGACTGCGCAGGAGCCGTCCAGTTCGTGACGCCCGATCGTCTCGACGCCATCCGCAGCGGCTCGGAAGACAAGATCGAATGGCTTGAAGAAAGGGACATCGCCGAGCGCCTCAAGACGCTGAAGACCGACCATGCCGCGTGGCGGCTGCCGAGCGATACCGGGCAGTTCAGCCTCGCCGGAGCGCAGCCGAAGACCGCCTTGCTTCTCGAAGGCAACCGCTGGGGTATTCCGTCCGGCCGTCTGCCGACCACGCATATTCTCAAACCGCCCACCGGCGCTTTCGACGGCCACGCCGAAAACGAGCATATCTGTCTCATGCTCGCTCGGAGCCTCGGGTTGCCTGCTGTCCAGTCGCAGGTCATGAAGTTTGGCGACCAAATCGCCATCGTCATCGAGCGCTATGATCGTCAGCGCCAGGGCAACGACATCGTCCGCGTCCATCAGGAGGACATCTGTCAGGCGCTCGGCATCATGCCGACGAAGAAATACCAGAACGAGGGAGGTCCGAGCCCGGCCGCCATCGTCGAGTTACTACGTGCCGCTTCAACGGACCGCGAAGCCGACGTTGCGACTTTTGCCGCCGCTCTCGGCTTCAACTGGCTCATCGGCGGTACCGACGCTCACGCCAAGAACTATTCGCTGCTGCTGAGCGGCCCGCAGGTTCGCCTCGCGCCGCTTTACGATGTTGCCAGCATCCTGCCCTACGACAAATTCGACAAGCGCAAGGTCAAGTTGGCTATGAAGATCGGCGGTGACTACAAGCTCGATCAGATCGGCCTCAGGCAATGGCAGAAGTTCGCGCGCGAGATGCGCCTCGACGCCGACGCTTTCCTTGCCCGGCTGACATTGATGGCCAAGCAGCTGCCCGATGAAGTCAGTACAGCGAGGGAGCGTGCCCGAGGGCAGGGCCTTGATGCGCCCGTCATGGAGCGTCTTGCGGCGCAGCTCGTCGAGCGCGGCCGTGAATGCCAACAGATGCTCGGCGCCTAGCACGCGATCAGGAGAAGTCCAGTGGTCCCGTCACGGCAAGATTCGCGAGATCGGCGCCAGCTATCTGGTGGCCGATGATTGTCGAAAATTCCGTGCCCCGGACTTGATGCGACGCGCTGTCTAAGGCGCGTGCGACATCAAGCCACCGCTTGCTTCCGTGGTGCTTCCGCGGCGATCGTCCTTCCGGGAATGTGTCGCTAAGTCATTGATAAATGGCGGACCCGGCGAGATTCGAACTCACGACCTCTGCCTTCGGAGGGCAGCGCCCATCCGTTTTAGGCCGCCGCGCGCAGCAGCAAGTAAAGCTGGTTGCGTTCCCCCGATTTGAACCTGCCTCGGCAGCTGCTCATCCAGATGCCGAGAATAAGATGGTGCGGACGGCGGGACTCGAACCCGCATTCCCTTTCGAGAAGCAGATTTTCGTACCACCTCGGCTTTCGCCGCCGCCTCATCGGCGTTCGTGGTCTGGACTATCCCTTCGCCAAGGCCTTCCGACCGTAGGCGCCACCCGTCTAGTCTCTACACCTTCCCCGGAGGGCTTGGCTCGGGATTGGCTTAGGTCGAACCTTTAGCTTTCCCCGACTTTGAGCGGTTCTACTCCACGGGTTTCCCCGCGGGCACTCCAATTGAAGTCTGCTGCGTCTACCGATTTCGCCACGTCCGCATTTAGCTCTGGTTCTCCTTCGTCGTGCGCATGCCATCGCGCTAACGCGAAGGCCGCCTGTTCCGAATTCCTCCCGGCTCCTGGTTGGCCCCTGGGCGGTCACGCTCGAACTGAGTGGCGAATTCAACTTCCTACTAACTCTCTATTCTCGCATGCAATTCTACCGAACGCGACAGGATGGCACAGTTCAAAGAAAACTGTTTTTAAGTCCGATATGTCTACCAGTTCCATCAAGCGGGCAGGTCGCGCGCGACCTTAGGGGCGCGCGAGGACGATTGAAAGCGTCAGTAGCTGAACGACGCGATCATGCCGCCCTCGACCCAGGTCCGCAGCAGGCCGGCGGCGCGGGCGGGGGCCTGGTCGTCGCCGGTGAAGGGGGCGACGGTCTCGCAGAGTTCGGGGAAGGGATGCCCCACGACCAGCGCCGCGAGCATCGCCGCCTCGTCGGCCTCGAGCGAGCGGAAGCTGGAAACTCGTTCGGGGCGCCAGATCGCCCAGGTCACCGGCTCGGCCGCGCGCGCGACCTCGAGATTGCCGGGTTCGACTTCGTCCCGGCGCTGCCAGGCCTGCGCGACCTCGAAGGCGAAAGTGCAGCGGCTGAGCGACGGCAGAGCGGTGAAGGCGAGCGTCTCCCAGGCCTCGGGCGGCAGGGCCATCAGCGCGTCGGCGGCGATGGGCGCGACGTCGGGCGAGTCGAAGGCCGTGCCGAGCGCCCACTCGAAGCGTGCCATCTCGGCGGCGGCCGGCGTGCCGCTGTAGGGCGGCGTGGCGGCAAGAAAGTCGGCGACGCCCCTGCCGAACCAGCGCACCGAGCGGTGCCGCGACGGATGGGCGGCGATGTAGGCGCGGGCCATGTGGTCGAAATCGTCGGGGCCGGCCATCGCCATCAGGCCGGGATAGTCGGTCGTGAGCGCCTCGATCAAGCGCAATGCGTAGGCATCGCGGTAGACGTCGAGCAGAGTGACCCGGTCGGCCTTCGCCGTGTCGCGCACGGACGCCTGGAAGGCATCGCTGGAGATAAGCAGATAGTCCTGGAAGGCGCGCTGCAGGTCGCCCAGGGAGCCTGCATTGGCCCGGATCATCCTTCGACCTCGCTCAGGAGGGGCGCGGCGGTCTCGCGCCGGACGCGGGCGGCAATGCCGCGCGCGACATCGAGTTCGGCCAGTAGCTCTTCATAGGGCGGAATGTCGGCATCGCGCTCGATCATGGTCGGCACGCCGGGAAACAGCCTCACCGCCTCGGCGTAGAGCGTCCAGACGTCGGGCACGATGGGGTGATCGTGGGTATCGATGATGTGGCTGCCCTTGTGGGTGTGACCCGCCAGGTGGAACTGGCGCACGCGATTGATGGGCATGGCGCGCAGATAGGCGAGCGCGTCGAATTCGTGGTTGAAGGCACTGACATAGACGTTGTTGACGTCGAGCAGGATCTCGCAATCGGCGCGGCGGGTGAGTTCGGCGATGAAGTCCCATTCGCTGAGCTCGGAGGCGGCGTAGGCGATGTAGCTCGACGGGTTCTCCAGCACCAGCCGGCGGCCGAGATGGTCCTGCACGCGCTCTACCCGCTCGGCGACGTGGTCCAGCGCTTCCTCGGTGTAGGGTAGCGGCAGCAGGTCGTGCATGTTGAGGCCGCCGAGGCCGGTGAAGCAGAGATGGTCGGAAATCCACATCGGCTCCACGCGCCGGGCGAGCGCCTTGAGGTCGTCGAGGTAGCCGAGGTCGAGCGGATCGACCGACCCGATCGAAAGCGACACGCCGTGCAGCGCGATCGGATAGTCGCGGCGGATGCGGTCCAGCCAATGCATCGGGTTGCCGCCAGGCACCATGTAATTTTCGGACAGCGCCTCGAACCAGCTCACCCGGCCGGGATTGGCGGCGATCTCCTCATAGTGCTCGGGGCGGAGCCCCAGCCCGAAATCGACAGCGGCGGCGCGCATGTGCCTGAAATTACTCCATGAGGGGCGGGCGTCC
>Ga0209514_10002075_pt1 | contig 32032 bp, 29 predicted proteins | sample Subgrocontami58m_FD_187452 | JGI IMG/M metagenome (GOLD analysis project Ga0209514, IMG submission 187452) | Subsurface groundwater microbial communities from S. Glens Falls, New York, USA - GMW37 contaminated, 5.8 m (SPAdes) (version 3) | ecosystem: Environmental > Aquatic > Deep subsurface >...
GGCTCAGTGTGTACCAGTTTCCAGGGTCGGTGTCCTTTGGTGGAGGAAGTCATCCCTGAGTTATGTTGGGATAACCTCAAGGAGACGTCTTTGGTACAGCCAATATAGTATTGGCCTGTTAATTCGCTTTGCAGGATATATACAAAAAACATCGGAGTGATTGGTGGAGCTGGGGGGACTCGAACCCCCTACCTCTTCAATGCCATTGAAGCGCTCTCCCGGCTGAGCTACAGCCCCATACCCGTAAAAGTTTAACAAAAAGCCCCCAGGAAAGCAAGGTTTTTTGTTTTGTTATCTTGATAATCTATCCAACTAAAGCTAAAATGCGCTTGGTAGTCCGGTATTACAAACGAGGTGGCTGATGGAAAATACAGGCGCCAACTTAAAAGTCCTCTACAATCGGGAAGAAGTCCAGCAGACGGTAGAAAGGCTGGCTAAAGCTATCAGCCGGGACTACATGGGGAAAATGCCCCTGTTAATAGGTATCCTTAAAGGCTCTTTCATCTTTATGGCCGACCTGGTCCGCTATTTAACTATTCCCGCCGAGATTGAGTTTGTTTCGCTGTCCAGCTACGGAAAAGGTATGGAGACCAGCGGCCAGGTTAAAATGTCCCTGTCGCTGCCTTGCCCCATCGAAGGGCGCGATGTAATTATTATCGAGGATATTATTGATACCGGGCTTACCATGTCGTATTTTCTTAACTATCTGCAGAACCAAAAACCTGCATCGCTAAAACTCTGTGCCCTGGTAGATAAACCTTCCCGCCGTAAAGTACCTGTAACTATTGATTATCTGGGTTTTACTGTTCCGGACCGCTTTATCGTGGGATATGGCATTGACTGGGCTGAAAAATTCCGCTGCCTTTCGGAAATATGCTTTGTGGACAAGCCGTGAGTAAATTTACCGAAGACACCGCTTCGCTCATTCAGGTTGCCCGAGGTCAGGCGCCCGCCGATTTGCTCCTGATCAACGGGCAAATCGTCAATACTTTTACCGGTGAGATTGAATCAGGGAATGTTGCCATTCTGGGCGATAGAATCGCCGGTGTTGGAGATTACCGGCAGGCCAGGGAAAGCTGGGATATAGAGGGCTGGTTTGTAGCTCCAGGCTTTATTGACGGCCATACTCACCTGGAAAGCTCACTTCTCCACCCTGCTCAGTATGCCAGAGCAGTAGTCCCCCATGGCACAACGGCCGTCGTAACCGACCTACACGAGATAGCCAATGTCGCCGGCCTCGAGGGCATCAGGTATATGCAAACATGGGCGCACAGGCTTCCCCTGGATTTCTATTTTATGGTACCCTCCTGCGTTCCAACCACGTGGAATGACCTGGAGACGGCTGGGGCCAGGTTAGGCCCCATGGAGGTGAAGAAAGCACTTCAGCACCGCGATACCCTGGGCCTGGGTGAAATGATGAACTTCCCCGGAGTGCTTTCCGCCGATGGTAATGTACTCAGGAAGCTAGAGGCAGCCCAAGGTAGAGTCGTGGACGGCCATGCACCCAGGTTATCGGGCAAGGACCTGAATGCCTATATAGCCGCAGGTATCCACTCCGACCACGAGGCAACTACCCGCAAAGAGGGGGTGGAGAAACTTCGGCTTGGTATGCACCTGTTTATTCGTGAGGGGTCTTCGGAAAAGAACCTGGAGGCGTTGGTCCCATTGGTTACCAGCAAAACCTACAAGCGGTGTTCCTTCGTAGTGGATGACCGCACCTGCCTCGACATCTTTCAGGATGGAGACATGGATGCCATAATACGCAAAGCTATCAAGCTGGGTCTTGATCCTGTCCGGGCCATCCAACTGGCTACTATAAATACGGCGGAATACTTCCGACTGGAGCGGGTAGGAGCTGTGGCTCCAGGATATGTAGCCAATCTCATCATCCTTCAGGACTTATACAAAGTGAAAATAGACAGTGTCTTATATAAGGGAAGTCTGGTCGCCAGAGGCGGGCAACCTCTGTTCGCAGCGCCACCCATCCGCAAAGGGAATATTTTCAGGACAGTCCATGTAAAGCCCTTCTCGATAGATGCGTTAGCTATCCCGGCCAGTAAACAGAATCAGCCTGTGATTGAAGTCATCCCCGGCCAGATAGTTACCAGAAAAATTTCTGTGAAGTCCAGGGTAGAGGACGGGCGAGTAGTGCCAGATGTCGGCAGAGACCTCCTGAAGCTGGTGGTAGTAGAACGGCACAAAACCACAGGCAATATCGGCAGGGGACTGGTCAAGGGATTTGGACTCCGTTCCGGCGCGCTGGCTACCTCTATTGCCCATGACTCTCATAATATAGTTAGCGTGGGAGCAACCGACGAGGACATTTTTATAGCTGTTAAAGAGATAGAAAGGCTACAGGGCGGGCTGGTGGTAACGGACAAGGGAAAAGTCCTGGGAAGCCTTGCCTTACCCATCGCCGGGCTGCTATCAACAGAGCCAGTTGAAGAAGTGGCCCACGACCTCAGAGAGCTTGAGGCACTGGCGGCAAGTCTGGGTAGCAAAGTCCCGTCCCCCTTTGCCACGCTGTCCTTTTTAGCGCTACCTGTCATCCCGGAATTAAGACTTACCGACAAAGGGTTGGTGGATGTAACAGGGGCGCCGAAGCTGGTAGACATGTAGGGGCACGGCATGCCGTGCCCCTACTTCATCGGCATCATAGGCCCGGGGATTACGTTGAAGTGAACTCTTCGCATCTCCTGCTCCTCGATACGGGCTACAATTACTTTCGTGCCCGGCGAATCGAGCCTCAGATTCATGCTGATAGCCAGTTGGATACGCTGTTCCTGCCCCTGGGGGATTCCCGGCGGCCGCCCCACTTCGAACTGACCCCCTACCTTCACAAGGCTCTTTGGTTGCTCAGTTTGAGTGTCCTCGCCCATTACCTCGACCTCGAAAACATGTTTCTGGTTGGTCTCATTCCAGGGTACTCTCACTGAAAGAGCTATTGCGCATCTCTGATCGATGGGGAAACCCGTATTCACCGTAAGCCGGTCCCATCCACCACCCAATAGATATAATTTATTGCCGACAACCTCGGCTGAATCAGCTAATATAAGCCATTCTACTTCCACTTGACAACCCTCCTGCTTTAATCCGATCTCTGCATTAGCAGCTTTGCAAACTCGCGGCTAATCACTTCTGCACGGCGTTCCAGTTTCCAGTGGCTGAGATCGTCCAGGCGGTGCAAACTCTCGAAGTTTAATGTTGCGCTTATCACCTGCTCTCGATCCTTAGCCTCGGCTAAGACTGGCGCTAACCTCGGGTAGATCGGCCCCACGATTGTACTTAAACCCATAAAGTCTTTGTTTCTATCCTTACCTACCAGGTCGGCGCTGGCAACAAACACATGGTTCAGTGTGGCGTTAGCCGCAGCAACCACACGCATAAATTCGTCTCTGCCCACGCCAAAATTAACGGCCGTGGAATTGATGATTATCCTTGCCCCTTTAAGTGTAAGAATACGCGACAGCTCAGGGTGACGCCAGAAATCGTAGCAGACCAGGATGCCAATTGGACCATATCTGGTCTCGAAAACCGGAAGCTCGTCCCCGGGTGTGAAGCATATACTCTCCGTTACCGGCGGAACTCCTCCCAGGTGCAGCTTCCGGTATGTCCCGATGACCCCCTCCGGCCCGATCAGCGCCGCCGAGTTATAGCATATCCCCGGGTTATTTTTGTCTCGTTCCGGCATTCCCAGCACAACATAGACTGAATACTTCTTTGTCAGCCTGGCAATTTCTTTCGTTGAAGGGCCGGGTACAAGTTCAGCAGCCTTATGGTGCATGGAACAGGGCTTTTTGTCATGCTCGCACTCATCATTGCATTCGTAGCCGCTCAAGGCCATCTCGGGGAAAACGACTAAGTTGCTGCCTACCGCCACAGCAGCTTCGATATGTCTCTTGATCTTCGCCAGGTTTGCCGTCTTATCTCCCCAGACCGTTTGAAAGTTCACGCAGGAGACTGTAACTGTTTTCTCATATTTTTGGTACTGCTCTGGTATCATTTCATAAACCTCCTGGGTTGTTACATTTGGCCTTCCCGCTAACTGCATGATACATAAGGATACGCCGGCCCTATGAATAGGGCAACTACAGAACGCCAATCTTTTACACAGGATGTCATGCCTTCCGCGCCACAAGCTGCGCCATTTCCACAGGCCCGCCATCCTTCAGAACCGGCCCCTCCTCATAATGCAGGATTTCCAACCGACGAAAAAGGTCTTTGAGTTCCCCGGGTTTGAGCATTAATTCAGGGTTCATAGGGGCACGCGGTGTAGAGACATCCCGATACATCGGGACCATGTCTCTACATGACAGAACGTGGTGCTCGAAAATGAGTATACCTTCGGGCGTTAACGCCTCGATTATTTTCGGGGCAAGAGGCCGGTTGAGATAGAAATTATCAATAATCAGGTCGTAGGTTTGAGAAGGCAAATCAAAGATATCCAGGTCGGCTTGAATCCAGTTAACGGTCAGGCCCGTTTCCAGGGCTTTCTGGCGGGCTATGGCAAGCCCCGCCGATGATATATCAACGGCATCCACAGCAAACCCCTGTTGGGCCAGGAACAAGGCATTACGTCCCATTCCGGTGGCCACATCCAGCACTCTCCCTCTGGGGATATTTGGCAGCCACTCCACCAGCAAAGCCGAAGGGCTGTCATTAGGGGTATATTCTCCCCCTTTATACTTTTGTTCCCATTTTTCAAGTTCAGACTTGCTCATATTTTTCCGGTGTAGGGGCAATTCATGAATTGCCCCTACCATTTCGATATTCTACAAATATGGCAACACGTTCTTTTTTACAAAGTCGAAGTTTCGTTTCACTGCTTCTTTGCCGGAGATTACGCCGGGGCCTTCGTACTGGTGTCCGGTCAACAAATACTCTACATCCAGTTGGGAAAGGCACTCGATACTGTCCCGGAGGTGGTCGCCGTTCCCCTTAGGTAGGTCAACTCTGCCGGTATTATGGTAGAAGATGACATCACCGACTATCAGAGTCCGCTTTTCGGCCCAATAGAGGCCGATATGGCCCGGGGTATGCCCTGGGATCAATATGACACTAAGAGTTAGACCTTCCAGCTTCCAGTCTCCGACCTTTATCTTTATATCGGGTACAAGGTCGGGAACGTGGATCCCGCCCCTGGACTGATAACGCCTTCTACCGATTGTTTCGTAATATTCCGCCTCTAGCTCCCCCACTGCAACCACAGCCTTATTTCTTTCCTGTAGTGGTTGACTCGACTCGCAGTGGTCCCGATGGGAGTGGGTATTTATCACCAGGCCAACATCTTTAATATCCAGGCCATCCTGTTTCATCTCCTGGCCGAGTTTCTCCAGGCAATCAATGCCCAGGTCGTTCAGAATGTGCCCGGGGTCAATGACAATATGGGTTTTCTTGCCATTATTGACAAAGGCATCTGGAATAACATAACTATTACAGTTACCGCCGAATCTGACCATTTCTTCATAGGTTAATCCCGGCCAGAGATAAGCGTAAAGGTTATCAAAGAGTTTCATTCCGTGTTCCCTCACTTTGTATAAATTAAAAGTTCAGGATATTATAGTGTCAGCTTTTATTATAGGTCAAGGCGCACATTTTATTAAAACCTATTGCATTGCCTGATATATGAATATATAATTCCTGAGCATAAAAGGGGGCATGAGGTTTAATTATGAAAGCTGAAATCATTTCCGTAGGTACTGAAATCCTGCTGGGAGATATTACCGATACCAACTCTTCCTACCTGGCCGGGCAACTCCCGCTGCTGGGGATTGACCTCTACTGGATTTCAACCGTCGGCGACAATCTGAACCGGGTAAGCGAGGTTTTAAAAAGGGCCTGGGCCCGCTCCGACCTCATTCTGCTTACCGGGGGACTGGGCCCCACCGAAGACGACCTCACTCGTGAGTCCATCGCCAGCATGCTGGGTGAGGAAATGAAGATTGACCCGGCGCTCGAGAAGTGGCTGAGGGACTTCTTCGCTAACCGGAAGTTCGCTATGCCGGAGCGAAATCTCAAACAGGCCACCCTTATACCTTCGGCGCAGGCATTGCCCAATCCGCGAGGCACTGCCCCCGGCTGGTGGGTAGAAAAAGATGGGAGGATACTCATATCCATGCCCGGCCCACCTGCCGAGATGCAGCGCATGTGGCAATTCGAGGTCTTGCCACGCCTCCGGCCACGGCTAAGCGGTGAGATTATCCTTTCACGCACCTTAAAAAATTATGGTATAGGTGAGGGTACTCTGGACGAGATGATCAGCCCTCTTCTGTCATCCAACAACCCCTCAATAGGCGTCTACGCCAAGCCCGATGGCGTCCACGTGCGCGTCACAGCTAAGGCCAGTACCAGAGAACAGGCCCAGGCATTACTGGACGATATGGAAGCCAAAGTTCGCCGTATACTGGGAAAATTTATCTGGGGTGTTGACGATGAAACGATGGAGGTGGTTGTGGGTAACCTCCTGAAAGAGAAGAGATTAACCCTGGCTGCCATGGAGTCCTGCACCGGGGGCCTTTTTGCCAATATTATTACCGATGTCCCGGGTAGCTCCGCCTATTTCAAGGGTGGGGTGGTGGCCTATTCTAACGAGGTGAAAATAGCCAACGGAGTGAATGCTAAACTTATAGAGCAATTCGGAGCCGTTAGCCCCGAGGTAGCCTCAGCTATGGCGGCAGCAATCCGCCGTGGGTTAGGGTCGGATGTGGGGGTGGGGATAACAGGAGTTATAGGCCCTGATACTCTGGAAGGAAAGTCTGTCGGCACTATCCACATCGCAATAGATGCCCCGGGCAGGCCTTCGATTTTCCTGGCAAACTTACCGTTTCCCCGTCTACAGGCTAAGCGGTTAGCGACCACCGCCGCCCTGTTCTATCTGCGGAGAATACTTTTAGAAATTTCCTGAAAAAATCTTGTAAAATTTGATAAAATATTATATCGTATTTAAATAGTAAATATTGATTATCGGCACCGCCGAAAAATCCTGGTTTAATTAATCATTGGATAAGGGCGGGAGGTGAATGTCTCTTTATTGAGATGACAAAACTTAATTTAAGGAGGGCTTGATGCACCTAATCATCGATGGGTATGGGAACGACCGCCAGGTTTTGGCAGACCGGGAAGTTATTTACGACCTGCTAGATCGTTACCCGGGGGAGATCGGGATGACCAAGATTGCTCCACCTTATGTTTTTCGATATGTGGGTGTTAAACCGGAGGACTGGGGTATTTCAGGGATTGTCCCCATCGCTGAAAGTCACATTGCCATCCATACCTTCGTTGAGAAGTGCATGGTAAATATCGATATTTTTTCCTGCAAAGAGTTTGACTGGGCACGTGTTGTACGTGACTTGAAAGACCGGCTAAAACTTACTGAGACCCGAAGTTACCTTCTAAAGCGCGGACTGGAGTGCTCCAACCCGTTGGAACCGTGTCTTCCTATCATGGAAGTGGAACCAAAAGTCCTGGCGCATAACAGAGCTTGATGCATGTCACATCATAAACATCACCATGCAGAAATAAAACCGTTCTCTGTTTCGCCGTCGTGTTCGGTATCGGCATTGATTGGTAAAATGGCCGGCACATCCTTCCAGGCCAGAAACCTGGCCCAGGGGGCATCTATCTGGGAAGAGATGCTCCAGAAAGATGTTACCATCGTTTTCGGGCTGGCTGGCGCTATGATTCCCGCCGGTATGCGTTCCCTCATGGTTTACCTCATCCAGAACCGTCTCATTGACTGTCTGGTGTCCACCGGCGCTAACCTTTTCCACGATTTGCATGAGACCCTCGGCCACCCCCACTGGAAGGGCTGTGCTGATATGGATGACCTGGCCCTGGCCAGTTCCGAGGTGAGCAGGATTTACGATGTGCTCATTCCCGATGAAGAGCTGCACGCCACCGAAGATTTCATCGCTGATTTCTCCCGCTCCCTGCCGGCAAACCGCGCATATACCACCCATGAATTCCTCAACCGGCTGGGGAAAGAGATTGCCACCACCGCAAAAGAGGAGGGTATGTTAACATCGGCGGCAAAAGCCGGTGTGCCCATCTTCTGCCCGGCTCTGGGCGATAGCGTTTATGGCACTGCCTTCGCCGCCGCTAAAGTTAAACATAACAGCAAATTTCTCCTTGATGTAGCCCAGGATGTAGTCGACATGGTAAAATTGGTCGCCTTCTCCGCGCCAAAAACCGGCGTAATCTTCATCGGCGGCGGCACGCCCAAGAACTTCACCCAGCAGGCCGGCCTGTGCACTTACCTGTACGAAAAAGAGTTCGTGGGGCACCAGTATGCCATCCAGATTACCGCCGATAACCCCCAGTGGGGCGGTCTCAGCGGTTGCACCTTCGATGAGGCGCGCTCGTGGCGGAAAGTAGCCGCCGATGCACAGTCGGTGACCATTTATTCCGATGCCACCATCGCTTTACCACTTCTGGTCAGCAACCTGGCGGAGAAAAGCAGCGATACCTTCGTAAAGAGAAGAAAACGGGCGTCTCTCTTCGACCTGCTGGCAGCGCCAGCCAAGTAGTTGCCCAATTTATCGGGCTTGGAACGCCCCGAGGAGTCCCTTCTCCCCCAAGGGGCCGATTACATGACAGTTTTTCAACATTCAATAAGTATGAGATGTGTTGGTCTGTCATCCTGGAGCGTAGCGAAGGATCTCAGGGTGGGGGGCAAAAGCGCAAGGCCCGCACATCCCCAGATTCTTCACTTCGTTCAGAATGACAACTGTGTAACCCCTTTAAAAAGTGCCGTGCACAGAGACTACAAGGGGAGAGGAGTATACCCAGATGAACTCTGACCTGTTCTTTCCCCGCCGCCATTTTGGCGGCATCCCCTCTCCATATGACGAACTGGAGAAGAGCCGTATAGTCGTACTCCCCGTCCCCTACGACGCCACCAGCGACTGGCATAGCGGGGCCCGCGAGGGGCCTCAGGCCATAATTAATGCCTCTCAGGTCCTGGAATTCTACGACCACGAGCTGGATGAAGAAACATTCACGGTTGGAATCCATACAATGCCGGAGCTTCAGCCCGATATGTCCGGGCCGGAGCAGATGGTGCAACGGGTGGAGGAGGCCGTGGGGGGAATCCTGGAGCAGCGCAAACTGCCGGTTATGCTGGGAGGGGAACATTCCATTACAGTCGGAGCGGTGCGGGCCTGCCTGAAACATTTCCCTAAGCTCTCCGTCCTGTACCTGGATGCCCACGGCGATTTAAGGGACTCCTATTTAGGGACGAAGTTCAACCATGCCTGTGTCGCCCGCAGATTGTGGGAGCTATGCCCTGTAACCCAAGCCGGGGTGCGCGCCATAAGCCTGGAGGAGCGCGATTTCCTTAAGGAGCAAGGGAAACAGCCGTTTTACGCCGATGGGCAGGAGTGGGATAAGAAATCCATTCAGCAAGTCGTATCCACCCTGAAGCGGGATGTCTATATCACTATAGACTTGGATGTGTTCGACCCCTCGATTATGTCGGCGGTGGGCAACCCTGTCCCCGGAGGTGTCGGCTGGCACCCCATGCTCAACCTATTGCGAGCTGTAGCCGATAAACATCGGATTGTAGGGTTCGACGTGGTGGAGCTAAACCCCCGCGAAGGCCCTCAGGCCTGCGCCTTTCTGGCCGCACAGTTAACGTACAAGCTGATGGGGTATGCGGAGTGCCTGAAAGCAATCCTCTCGCCCCTTGGGGGAGAGATTCAGAGAGAGGGATAGCTTGGACACCCGCCTTTTTCACTCCCTATTAAACAAAATGGATGCTTATTACCGAGCAAAGTTCATGGAGCAATCTGACTGCGCGCTCCCAGCAATGTATTATTATAGCTCTCCATTACCTTGCGAAAGTGGAAACCGTAGGCAGCAAGGGTCATTGAGAGTGCGAAAAAACGGGGACGCTTCAGCAAAGTGGAGAAAAGGAACATCCAGAAATACCTTCTATCGTTATATCTTACGCCCAAAACCCACAAGATCTTCAAGAAAGCGATTAGAGCAGAGGAATGGGGCCGGAATCTCTTATTTTTCCTGGGTGTGTATTCAGTCAGAAACATATTGATTCTCTTATAATGTTGTTTGGGCGAGTAGATGCTGTTGATAATCTCGTGGTAACCGTTGAGAAGTGTCTCATATTTCATCTTGGGAACGATGTTTGTGGCAGCGGCATCGCCAAAAACATCGTTCTCCAGTAGACGGTTCTCTCCTTTTAAGCGAGTGTATAATTTGGTACCACGGGGAGCATTCAACAGCGAGACCACTGCCGTTACAATCCCGCTATTCTGGATAAGGTTAATTTGCGTTTTAAAAATAGAGGGAGGGTCATTATCAAATCCGACGATGAAGCCTCCCTGTACTTGCATGCCATAGTTCTGAATTCTCTTAATAGACGCTATCAAATCTCGATCCCGGTTGTGTTGCTTGCCGCATTCCGAAAGACTCTCATCATTCGGGGTTTCAACACCTACAAATACCGTATCAAACCCTGCCTTTACCATTTGTTGCATCAGATGTTCGTCACTCGCAAGGTTGATAGAGGCCTGCGTTGTGAAAGAGAATGGATGTTTCCTTTTCTCTATCCATTCGATAAGGGCAGGCAGAATTTCTGCCTTTAACCTCAGCTTGTTACCTATAAAGTTGTCATCAACTACAAACACGTCACCCCGCCAACCCTGGATATATAATGCCTCAAGCTCTGCCAAAAACTGGTCTTTTCCTTTAGTCCGTGGTTTACGGCCGTTGAGGACCACGATGTCGCAAAACTCGCAATCATAGGGGCAACCGCGGGAATACTGGACACTCATCCTGGCATACTGTTTCATATCGGCAAGTTTCCATAAGGGGATAGGGCTATTACTTATATCTGGTAACTCACTGCTGGTGTAAACGTGCCTGGCCTGGCCGGTCTCCAGGTCTTTCAAGAAAGCCGGGAGGGTAACTTCGGCCTCGTTAAGCACCAGGTGGTCGATGTTTTTAAATTGGTCCTGTCCGGTGGTAAACAGGGGTCCGCCGGCAACAATCTTTGCATTTAACCGGTTGCATCTTTTTACAACATCGTCCACAGACTTATTCTGGATAGACATTGCGCTTATGAACACGTAGTCAGCCCATATAATATCTGCGTCGGTTAGTTCCTTGATATTCATATCCAGGAGTCTTTTTGACCATGCGTCAGGGAGCATAGCGGCAACGGTTAAGAGACCCAGTGGAGCGATGGCGGCTTTTTTAGAAATGAATCTGAGGGCATGTCTAAAACTAAAAAAAGTATCGGGATAACGTGGATTTACGAGTAATATTTTCAAAAAACTCCAATCGGTTTAACCGCAGTTAAAATAATTTTCGCCTGGTATGCATGGTGTTGAGTTGCTGGCAAACAAGAGGTTTTCTTCCAGTATAATGGTATTACGAAAGTAATACAAATCACTAAAAAGTGTAGCATGTATCTGAAGACACGCGTATTTCAATCTACGCGGGCATGTATTTTTAAAGCCGTGCGTCAGGAGCGTTGAACCTGCTGATTTGCAGTCACGGGTCAAGAAATACAACATCATCAAACAAACGCAGGTGTTAACAGCCAATAATGCCTGTAGAGAGCAGGAGGTAAATATTTTGCTATTCAAGATAATCGAACTCAGCTAGTTCCCCTTCCACCACTGCTCCAGTGGGATTACCTGGCAGCCTACTGCTAACCCCTGGTGCCGCGGATTGGCTGTGACCAGGGGGCAATTGCATTTCTCGGCCACAGCGATGTACGAAGCATCATATATGGTTATCTTGAATTCTCTGGCTCGTTTGACTGCTTCTACCATAAGCTCAGCATCTATGGTAAAAACCTCGAGGCTGAGACCAAAAAGGTTTTGAATTGCCCTTTGTACCTCTTCAGTCGGAATATGGCGCTTGTGCACCAGCGCATTGGCAACTTCATAATGGAAAAGATCAGGCACCACTATCTGGGTGATTCCGGCCACATGGCCGTCCCTTATCGCCAGCGCCGACGCCAGGCTGGCCTCTCCCTTATCGGAAAACCATTTGACGCCTACCGAGGCGTCTACAACTAATGTCTGTCGCGCCATTTAAGTATCTCCGCTGTGCCGTCCCAGGGACCGAACTCCTCCCGTATACGGTCTATGTCCACGGCCGCTCTTCGCCGCTGCTCTTTTAATTTTTCCTCTTCCATTTCCTTTAAATAGCGCTCCACAGCCTCGGCGAGGAAGGCGCTTCGGCTGGTATGGGTCTCTCGGGCTGCTTCGTCGAGTTTTTCAAGCAGCGCCCCGGGCAAAGAAACATTAACCTTCGCCACTTTATATACCTCCTGTTATTCTCTCCATTTATTCTACACCAGGTGGCACTACCAGACAAGCCTCGTTTATCTGTGATTTAACAACCAATGGCAATGTGGTAAAATATAAACGGTATTATCTTGTTATCAAGGACATCGGGATTATCCCCAATCTATAAAAGCCATTAATTATAACAGGGAGCTTCTAAAATGACGACCAGTTTCCAGAATGTGATTGCCGACCGCCATAAATACGCCCGCCAATGGAAGGCGCGGACAGGTGGCAAGGTTATAGGTTACTTTTGCACCTGGCTTCCCGAAGAGATAGTTTATGCCGCAGGTATCCTGCCGGTGCGCATCCTGGGAAGCCATGAGCCCCAGGAGATGGCTGAGCGGCATATATCCAGTATGTATTGCCCCCTCTGCCGGGACTGCCTGGCCCAGGGGCTTTCGGGTAAGTACGATTACCTGGATGGCATTATCGGCCCATTCTCATGTCTTCACATCCGGCAGACATTTGCAAGCTGGAAAACTCATGTGCCTCTGGAGTACAGCTACTACCTGTATGTGCCGACTATCGGCCACCATGCGGCTGCCAAGCCTTTCTGGGTGAAGCAGCTTACCAAGTTTAAAGCTTCGCTGGAGGAATGGACAAAAAAACCGATTACCGATGATGACCTGGACAAATCTATTAATGTGTACAATACCAATCGCCGTTATCTGAGGCAGATCTACGACCTGAGAAAAGACGATTTTCCTCCGGTGAGCGGAGCCGAGTGTATGGAGATGGTGGTCTCAAGCCAGCTCGCGGATAAAGCTGAGCACAATGTCTGGCTCAAGTCCGCCTATCATGACTTTTCAACCAGGAAGGAACGCAAGGACCCGGGTATCCGCCTGATGATTCTGGGCAGCGAGAATGATGATACCGAGTTTGTGCGGCTCATCGAGTCTCTTGGGGCAACCGTAGTTATTGACGACCACTGCACGGGTAGTCGCTACTTCTGGAACTATGTTATGCCCAAGGAGGACAGGCTTTCGGCTATCGCCAGCCGCTATCTGAACCGCCCCGCCTGCCCGGCGAAAGATATCACACAGGAACGCAGGCGTTTCAAGCACATTCCCAAACTGGCAAAAGATTTCCGTGCTCAGGGCGCTATTCTCATTCAGCAGAAATTCTGCGACCCGCACGAGTTCGATATCCCGCCGATTAAGGAAATACTCATGAAGGAACTTGGTATCCCCAGCCTTCATATAGAGATGGACATTGTGTGGCCGATGGGTGCGTACCAAACCCGCCTGGAGAGTTTCCTGGAGATGTTGCAGCCGGCACTTGTGTAGGCAAGACCTCACTTGATTGTTACCCCTCACCTTAGTCCTCTCCCCCAAGGGGCGAGGAAACAAAACCCCTCTCCCTCGAGGGTGTATAGAGGGGAGAGGGCAGGGTGAGGGTGATTCGGATTTGCATTAATTGATTGTGGAGAATGATTGGATGACAATTACCAAATATCAGACCAAACCCTTGCAGTGCTGGCAAAAAGCCAAAGAGCTGCGGTTAAACTACTTCAAGTCCGTCATGAACGCCAAACGGGATGGCAAGCTGCTGGCCATGGTGGATAGTGGCAGCTTTCTGGAATTGCCCGCCGGACTGGGCGATGATTATATCCCCTTCGAGGGCCATCCCTACGGGGCCAGCGTCGGCGGTGACCCTGAGTTCTCTCAGAAATGCGTCGAGGCCACGGAGGCTAAAGGGTTTGCCCGCGATATGTGTGCTTATACACGCAACTTCTGGGGTTCCATGTTCCTCAACGAATACCTCTACGGCGGCGAGTTCCCGAAAGGCGAGTTCGCTATCTGGAGAAGCGCCTGCGAAAGCGAGGGCAAGTTCTACCAGTTGGTCCGTGACTATATGGACATCCCCGGCTACGCTCTCGATTTCCCTTTGCTCCCCGGCCAGGAGAAGGATGAGGATGTTATACAATACGTCGTTGATCAGTTGGGCGCCTGCATCAAATGGATGGAGAAGGTTACCGGCAGAAAGTATGATGATGAGAAGCTGCTCAAGGCGGCAAACAATCACTTCGAGAGCACCCGTATATGGGCCGAGATCTGCCTTCTGAACCAGACCATACCGGCGCCCCTCGACCAGAAGACTATCTATACCCTGTATTTTCCCAGCGTGGCCCTGCGCCATATGCCGGAGACGCTGGCATTTTACAAAGAGGTTCTAGCCGAGGTTAAGGACAGGGTCGCCAATAAGATTGCGGCGTTACCCATTGAACAGTGCCGGCTGTGGGACGACGGTATCCCCCCATGGTACTTCCTCGGTCTGTACCGGTACCTGGAGCAATATGGCGCAGTCGTCCTGGGTTCTCAATATACCTATGCCCTGCATGGCGCCTGGGAAGACTACCCCGACGGCTCGTGGGGGCCAGCCCGGCTACCTCAGGAGCGGGGTATGCCGATGAAGACCCGCGAGGACATCCTGAGAGCCATCGCTATATGGTACGAGGAAAAACCGATGATTCGAGCCATGGCCCTGCCTGAAATAAAGAGTCGGCAGCTTTTAAGGATTGTCAAAGACTGGCATGCCGATGGCGTTATGATGCACAGCAATCGCGGCTGCCCCGGACTATCGTTTGGGCAGGTGGAGAACTACCTGGCGCTCCAAAAGTCCGGTATACCGACAATCATCTACGAGGGCAACGCCGCCGATAAGCGCGAGCTTTCCGAGGCTCAGGTACTAGACAGGATAGATGGGCTTATGGAGCAGATGGGGATAAAGAAGCTGGCGGTGGTGTAAGGAGACCGGATATGGTTACGGACAGGAAAATGCGCAAGCTCATCTCGGAGGTGGTTGACCGGATCAAAGAGAAATATGAGCCGGAAAAGATTATCCTTTTCGGCTCATACGCCTATGGAAAGCCCACCGAAGACAGCGACATAGACCTGTTCATTATCAAAGATACGGACAAAAGGTGGGTGGATAGGTTTGTGGAGGTGAGCCGGCTGTTAAGTGAACTGGAGCGCCGTATATCCATCTCACCACTGGTTTACACCCCTAAAGAAGTGGAGGCGCGTCTGGATTTAGGGGACGACTTTGTACAGGAGATTTTAACCCGAGGTGAGGTGCTCTATGCCCGATAGGGCAAAACTGGCTAAGGAGTGGTTTGTGCGGGGAGACCATGACCTACAGAGCGCGCGGCTCCTTTTGAACCAGGGAGGCCCCACGGACACCATTGGGGTTCTCATCCAGCAGGCTACCGAGAAATATTTAAAGGGTTATTTAATTTATAATGGCTGGAAACTAAAAAAGACCCATGACCTGCGTGGATTGATTGCTGAGGCTGTTGATTACGACCCGGGTTTCACTGACTATCAAGATTTCGCTCGGAAGGCGACAGCGCATTACCTGGAGAATCGTTACCCACCTACCCTTCCCGTTGAATACCCTCGGGAGGAGATGGCGGCCATGCTTGAACAGGCGGAGAAGCTTGTTGCCAGGATAAAAGAAGCGACGCACTAGGCGATAAGCGCGAGCTTTCCAGGCCCAGGTCATTGGTAGGTCGCAGACTCTCGGCTTGCCGGAGCTTGACGGGCTGATGGAGCAGATGGGGGTTAAGAAGCTAAAAGCGTAGGCACACACCCAGAAAGAACTCACATTGCAGGAATTGCTCCTGGTCGCCGGTAAATGCTAGGTTGATGGTTCCGTTACAATTAACGCCCATGATGCAAAGTCAGCGAAATGCAGAATAACGCCTTCCAAAGCAAACTGCTTGGTGTCTACCCCGGTAATGGGCTTTAGATGTATTTGCTTGAATAGCTGGAACAGCCTGGAGTATTCCAAGCCCAAATCCGGGTCCGCATCCTGGCTATCCAGAATCGTTTCCAGTACACTGGGATTCTGCTGACCTGATCCATATTGCTCTCTATAGCCTCTCAAGAGTTCTTTGCCCAGCCAGATAATATCCTCACGCTTTCCAGCGGGATAAATCTGCTTGAGCCGCCAGACTTCCTCAAGCAAATTACTCTTCAAAATGCTCTCAAAACTACCGGCTTTCTTTAGCTTGCTAAGGTGAATCTCATTCGGTATGAGTTCTTCCAACAGTCTATCATTGTCAATATGGCGCGGCAGGCCCAGCTTGGCCGAAATGCACTCCCGGAAAATGCGCCAAGATGACCAAAGGAAACTAAGATGAGGAGTCTGAGCCTCTTTATGCTTATAAAGCAGATTTGCAGGCTTCCCGGAATGACTGGTAGCCGATCTTACACGCCCGTAGAAGTTACCCGCCCAATCCCCAATTAGAGAATCTTCTTTTTCCCTAAGCGTTTGAGTTATAGCATCTTTCAGTGTAATACTATTCCTTTGAAGTTGTAAAAGCGTTTCGAAAGCGATTGAAACACTCACAAGCTGTCTGGCAATATTGCCTATTGAGAATTTAACAAAGCTCTGGTTGTACCAGTCCATTGCAAGCAGAATTTCGTCTTCTTTGTAAAGTTTATTTTCTTGATAAAAGCACTCGTGTATCTTCTCTATGTCTTGTAACTGCGAAATATGTATGCAGTCAAAATCCACACCCCACCCTGGCAACGGAAACCTTTGATATTTTGCGCTTATCAATATTTTCTGGTCACCGTTGAGGTTGGGCCAACACTGGTACAGATGGTAATCGGCCTTACCGGAATAGGGTAAAGCCACGGCATATATGTAAGTGGATTCCACATCATCCAAACCTCGGCCATCTGGGTGCAATAGCGCATACCGTAACAACGTCACGGCTTTGTCGGCTTCTTTTAGTGATTCTGCCTCTTTCCCCTTCTTGCTATCAAGTAGAAAATACGTCACAGCCTTTCTGTTCCCCTCAAGTCCCCGGGTTGTAGGGAAACACGCGGATACCTCCTGAAGGCATTCTTTGTCAAGCTTCATTGTCGGAGCATGATCCCTACCTTTCCAGTCGGGCATACCGAGAAATGTAACTTTTCCCAACTGGACAGGCTCGTCTAAATAGATGTAAGGGAGGATACCAAGTAATTTATCCATAGTTTAACGATATTATACCACTCGTTTCAGTACACAGGAGGCAATGACCCTGCCAACTTCCTTTTCACCCCTCCACCCAGTTCTCCACACGCAGCCCTGGAATCATCTTGAAGTGACACACATTTCCTGTAACTACCTTCAGGCTGAGGGCCAGGGCGATAGCGCAAATTAGCAAATTGCCTCCAGTCGCCCTCCTTCCTAGCCAGTTGACGCACCACCATCTGATGGGTAACATTGGGAAGATAGAGTCCACTGTCCATTCCGGGCGTCATCAGGCAACCAGGTAAATTATGGGAGGCCAGGTGTGAGCACAAAGATTGGCAGAAATGATCCCTGCCCCTGCGGCAGCGGCAAGAAATACAAGCGGTGCTGTCTGGTCAAGGACGAAGCGGAGACGGCGTTTGACAGCGCCAGCCCTTTTGAGATTGCGCATGCGGTTCGCCAAAATATTGCTACATTTATTTTCCAGGAGAGATTCAGGAGTGATTTCAACCGCGCCCTGAAGCAATTCTGGGGCAGTGCCCGCAAGTCATCGCAGTTCCCCCTTAAGGATACTGTAGATAACTCCCTGTTCATGGATTGGTATGTTCATGATTACCGTCTACTGGATTCACGGAAAAGACTGATAGACCTCTTCGCCGAAGAGGTTGGGGATCGTCTACCTGCGGCAGCCAGATTGATGCTGAAACAGCTACAGAATCCCCTTTATAACGCCTATGAGGTGATCGAGGTGGAGATGGGGGTAGGTTCTCATGTGCGGGATATCTTTCAGGGTCACGATTACCGGGTGCAAGATGTCTCTACATCGCAGCAGCTTAAGAAATGGGACATCATTCTGGGTCGAATAGTAATTGAAGGGCAGACGGACTGTTTCTCAGGGGCCATACAGGTACTTGGTCAATGGGACAAGGCAAAGCTCGAGACATTCGCACGCAAATCGTTCAGGGAATATTCACGGCAACACCCTGACCCCGACTGGCAAAACTTTATGCGGGATACCAGTCACAGATTTGCAGCTTATGTTCGCCGTCTGGCAGAGCGCCCTCGAAAGATACGTTTCACGACATCGGATGGCGAGGAGCTTTCTATTGCCCAGGCTTTTTACCAGGTGCAAGACCGAAAGAATGCAGAAACAAGACTGAAAAACCACCCTTCCCTTCGCTTTGTTGGTCCTGATGAAGATGAGCCAAAAAGCGCCAGATTCGATTGGGTAGGTGAACCTGTGGACGGATTTACGCCGGTTCAAACCAAAGGTGGTAAGGGTATTGTGATAACTGAATCGTTGTATTCTGTTTCGGGCGAAAGGGGCCGGACTGTACTTGGCAATATCAGCCTTGGTGACAAGCGCCTTGTCCTGTCTTGTTTCTCGGCAGAAAGACTGGCGGCCGGGAGAAAACTTCTGGAAGACTGTTGCGGCGACGCTATAAATCACGTGGCCGACTCGAAAGAAAGTGTGGACCGGTGGCTCAAAGAGCCGAAAAAGGAGGCATCCACCCCAAAAACGGGGAAAAAATTGCCACGGGCAACCGAGAGGAAGCTGCTTGCCGGGCTTATGGACAAGCACTATCAACGCTGGCTAGATGAGCCTTTGCCCGCCCTGGAAGGTCAAACGCCGAGGCAGGCAGTTAAGAATAAACGGGGCAGGGCCAAAGTTATAGCTCTGTTAAAGGACTTCGAAAACCGCGATGAACACCGGAAAACGCAAGGTGATATGACCTACGATGTGAACAAGCTGAAGTCCACTCTGGGGCTAAAGGAACAGGAGTTCCTGGATATAACACCCCCTACACTGCCCGCCACAAAAGGCAGGGCGAAGCCGTATACAAACCAAATATCGAACGTGCCACAGCCCGGAGATGCAGAATTGCTCAGTGCGTTGGAGGCGTTAGAAGACCCTAACCTATCTGAGTCTGATAGGGAGAAAGTCCTGCGTAAGGCCTGGGCGAAACGGAACAGGATCCCTGAGTTGTTAACCCGGCGGCTGATAGCGGGGGAAACCAAAATTCCCGAACTTGCGTTACATCTACTCATCGGTTTTGCCGGGGAAGACAGCCCGGCATATTTGCAACGCATTGCCGAGGAACGGGAGGCGCCAGATATAATCCGGCTTGCAGCCCATCAGTGCCTGGGATGGCCTGATGAAGGAGAGAACGAAGCGCGGAGCATATTCCTGTCCACTATAAAAGATGCTTACGGGAGTCTCCTGGAATTACTGGCTCTGACCGCCCAAAACCCGGAAACCAGTGAGGACATGGTAATAGAGGTTAGCAAATATATCATGGTCCTCTCCCCTCTTGAAAGGCTGGCATTGCTAAAAGATATAGCCGCCCAGACCGGGGAACAGGCTTTGCCCCTCTTCAGGTCGCTTCTCCATTATCCCAGTCCTGACGTCAGAGATGTGGCGATAAATTTCCTGGTGGATAGGGGTGACCGCAGAGGTCTGAGAGCCTTCAAGAGGCTATCTGATTTCCTGAGGGAGCCGGCGGAACAAGCCGAAATGGTGGTGGCTATCCGAAACCTGGAGACCAGCCCTGGGAAGAACATCACCCGACCACTATTTGTGCATCCACTCCAAGCGGCTTATCTGAGCATCATAGATGGTGTCGGGGCGCAGATGGCGATTGTGGTTCGTCGCCATCAAGGCGGCTCGGTGAAGTTTGCGTCGGTGCTACACAAAGACTGTTATGGTATCAAGGATGCCCGGGGCCGCATCATACCGGACCCCGGTGATGTTAAGCGAGTCATCGAAGAACTTCAATCCGGGGTTGGCACGTTGGCCAGAGTACCGCTGGAGGCTGTTCAGCAGGTGTTGGTGGAGGCAGCCAGAGTGAATGCCAGGCTGGGGAATCCTATACCTTCGGCGTTTGAATTGTGGGAGCCTTTATTTTATGATGACCCGGTACAGGGTGCTCCACCGGAAGGTTATCCCCAACTGGACGACAAGCCCTTTATAGGAAATAAGTCGCTGCTTGAAGATTCGTCAACTTTGCTGGACATACCCGATTTCGAGTCCTGGTTTTTCGACTTTGATGAGATAGCTCTTTATGCACCGCGTACGCTTAGAGGGATAACGGATGCCCGTATAAGAAAAGCTATTAAAGGAATTGTCACGAAGGAATTAAGGGAGGTATTACGCACCAGATTGCAGCGTCAGGCCTGGATACTGGAGCGCGGGAGACTCCGGAAAGAAAGCCGGTTAGCCCTGGCCGCCGCTGCGGCATTGCGCCCTGATTCGGAAGTTAAATTGACTGAGCATCCGTTTCTGCAGGCGATGGTAAGGGTTAGCTTCGAAATAATTATTGCCGATTCAGAGACGATGTGAGATAGCGAACGACACCACCGGATGGCGTTGAAAAGCTTGTGATGAAAATAGCGTATAAAACCTCTCGCCCCAACGGGCTGATTACACGCCAATTTTTCAACATTCAATGAGATAGTAAGACGTTAAAAGGATGTTTTGGTCTGTCATCCTGTCCGAGCGGGCATCGGACTCCGATGTTTTACTCGGAGGAGCGTAGCGAAGGATCTCAGGGCGGGGGGTTCAAATGCAAGGTACACACCCCCAGATTCTTCAATTATCCAGTAACATCGGTACTTTTTCAGAATGGCATTATGAGGTTATGCCGAGCGCCGCCGTAATTGGCGTTGTGGGCGGAAGAATCCGCTACTAACAGGAGCCGGCGACGTGTAATCAAAACCCTGTAACGTGCGGCGCTCCGGTTTTGCATGGAGGACCTGCTCGATAGCGCGCACCATTGATGCATCTTCACTCGTCACGAAGGTGAATGCTTCGCCGGTTTTATCAACCCGTCCTGTGCGGCCTATGCGATGTGTATAGGCATCGGTGCTATCCGGCATATCGTAGTTGATAACATGCGATATACTTAAAATATCTATGCCACGGGCGGCGACATCCGTCGCCACCAGGACTTTAACCGAACCATTCCTAAAGCCATCGAGCGCCGCCTGTCGCCTGTATTGAGACAGATTACCTTGCAACGAGGCTGTGTTGTAGCCAGCTTTGTCAAGTTGTTCTGCAAGGCGCTCGGCGCGGTACTTGGTACGGGTAAAAACAAGCACCGAATCCGTTTCGGTATGGCGCAAAAGCTCTATCAACAGTGCAGTTTTGAGATGTTGCTTCACAGGATACAATGTATGAGATACCGATGTTGCCGGCGCGGAACGGCCGATTTGCACGGTGACCGGATTATGCAAGACCTCTTGCACCAGTCGGCGGACATCATCCGGCATGGTGGCTGAGAAAAGCATAGTCTGGCGCTGACGCAACAGACACTTCAAAATATTTCGAATGTCGGGCAGGAAACCCATATCGAACATCCTGTCAGCCTCATCAATTACTAGCACATCCACAAATGATAAATCTACGGTGCCCCTCCAGATATGGTCAAGCAGGCGGCCAGGGCAGGCGACAGCAATTTCGACGCCACTGCGCAGTTTGCGGATTTGCTGGTCCATGCCAACTCCGCCATAGATTGCAATGCTCTTGAGACCAGTTTTCTGGCCCAAATCACCGAAAGTTTCATGTGTCTGCTCGGCTAACTCACGAGTCGGCGAGATTATTAAAGCGCCGATGCGACCTCGCGGGCCTTTTAAAAGACGTTGCAAGATTGGCAACACAAAAGCAGCGGTTTTGCCGGTGCCTGTCTGGGCCAACCCGATAACATCTTGTCCCTGCATAATGGGTGGGATGGCTTTAAGCTGGATTGGAGTTGGGGTAACATAGCCAAGCGCCTGGATGCCGGCCATGATGCTACTGTGGAAACTAAAAGTCTGGAAACTCATTAAGACTCCTTGGGGGGATTGGCAGTCGGGCGATTTTACCTGAATTATTTGCTTACCCTGACTTTGTTATAGCAAGCGCTGCAATATACGGGTTTGCCGGGGCGCGGCTGGAACGGGACTTCAGTTTCTTTGCTACATTCAGCGCATACTATGTGGAACGTCTGGCGGGGTTGCGAGTAGCTCCGATTCGCCGATGAGAAATCGGAATTATTTCTGTTGTAGTTGCTGCCACTGTTCACTGGCTGACGCGCTTTCCTTGCCTGTCGACAGGAAGGACACCGCTTGGGTGGATGAGTATGCCCTATGGAATTGTATAATACCTGTTCGTTGGTGGTAAACGTGAACGTATTCCCACAATCAAAGCACTTGATTGTTTTGTCCTGATAATTCATTGGATGGCTTCGACTCCTTGTATTTTTTGCTAGGGTTTGGTCATCCAATACTTAGAGGAAATCTAATGGATTTACCGAAGTATGCAATAACCTAAACTATCTAACTCTGTTAATCATACACTAAAATAAGGTTAATGGCAATAATTTAAAAAACCAATGGCAATCATCCATCCACCTCGCTTAAAAAAAGCCCTGGGTAAGCAGATATTCCATTACCTGGAGAGCGCCTTTAGCGGCGCCCTTTTTGAGGTTGTTGGAAAGAACAAGGTATTTTACCCATTTGTCCCCCAGAGCGCATTTCTCTATCCTGCCCACGGTGGTGGTCATTCCGCCATCTACCTCAGCATCATATCTGGGCTGAGGAGACCTATCCAGGACCGTAATAGCCTTCCCTGGGCTGGATGGCAATCCGGAGAACTTTTCACGGCAAACCCTGTTGAAATTCTCGAAAGCTCCCTTTATATCGTCTACGGAGCAACTTTTCTCTGTCTCCACGAATACAGCCTCAAAGTGGCCGGCATAAGTAGGAACCCGGACGCAAAAGCATTCTATGATGAAACTGGCTGGAACAATAGCCCCGTTTTTGTATTGTCCCAGAATCTTCAGCGTCTCTTTTTTTACCTTAGGCTCTTCGTCGGATATAAAGCCAATGACATTGCCATCGAAGAGCAGCGGAGGCTCAGCTATTGGTTCTGTTGTCACCGGACGGGGAATGCCTGATTCCCTCTGTTTCCCCCATAATTCAATGGCCGAGTGTCCGGCTCCGGAGACTGCTTGATAGGAGCACATGATCACCCGGCTGATACCAAAATTATCCAGGAGTGGCTTCAAGGACATTGTCAGGCCTACAGTTGTACAGTTCGGCTCCGGGGCAATAAACCCCTTCCAGCCCCTCTGCTTCTGCTGAGTACGTAACAACTCTGTATGTCCCGGATTGACCTCGGTTATCAGAACGGGAACATCATTCTCATACCTGAAGGCTGAGGTGGTGCTCATCACCGGCACCTGTCGTGCAAACTCAGGCTCCACCTTCTTGGCCTCGTCAGAGGGAAGAGCTGAAAATGCGGCAGCTATTCCCCCTTCATACGCTATCTCCCTGACATTTTTTTCGGCTATTCCCGGGGGGATCCTGGAGATATCCAGTTTACATGCCTCGCGGAATGGTTTGCCTGCGCTTCGCTCCGAGGCATAGAGATGACCGACTTCCAGCCAGGGATGATTTAAAAGGGCCTCGATACCCTCAAGGCCCACGGCACCCGTCGCACCTAGTATTCCAACTTTTTTCATTATGAAAATATTATGGCAGTTTCCCGTAGAATTGGCAAGGTCTAAGGGATGGGAAAAGGTTTATAATTATTATTAGGAGGATGCTTATGGGCAATACGGTAGAATTAGGCAAAACTGGCGATCTAGCTGATGGGGCTATGAAACGTGTCGTTATCGGAGGGCAGGAAATACTGCTGGCCCGCGTCAAAGACAAGTATTATGCAATTGACAACCGGTGCCCGCACTTGGGCGGCGACCTATCGAGGGGTAAGCTGAATGGTACGGTAATCACCTGCCCCCGGCACTTTTCCCAGTTCGATATAGTTGATGGGAACGTTATCAGGTGGACGAATTATTCTGGCTTTATGCTTTCCTTTGCGAAGATGTTTAAACCTCCCCGACCCGTGCAGGTTTATAAAGTGATTCAACAGGGTGATAGGCTGACAATAGAAATCTGACCGGCGTTATAAGAAACAGACGGTTGTAAAAACGCTCAAAACCATCAACAGGTGGTATAATGAGCTAAATTGATTTGCAGAAACGGAGGAGGAACATGGCAACCAGGGCATATGTCTTTATAGAAACCGAAGTAGGTAAAACAAAAGATGTCGTCAGCGCTCTCCGTAATCTGGAAGGAATGAAGTCAGTGGACCTGGTGACTGGCCCATACGATATTATCGCGGTAATGCAGGGCAAGACCTCCGATTCCATCGGCAGACTGGTTACCAGCAAGGTTCATCACATTGCAGGAGTCAGCCGTACTCTTATTTGCCTGGTGTATTAAGTTATCACCTGCGCCACATGTCTACCAGCACCTTGTCGCGGAATGCCTTAGCCTGCCTCTGAATATCCTCATCCGTAACGATAATAAGGCGTTTGGGATTCACCACTGAATTAGGATGACGGAAATCGGACACATCTTTACGGATAGAAGCAAGCCCCAGAGCTCTGGTATAAACAGTCTGTCCTTCTACACCCAGTATCCAGTTAGTAAACAGTTTGGCTGTATTGGGGTGGGGAGCCCCTTTAACAACCACTCCGGGATTAACATTGGCTACAGTCCCCTCCTCCAGGGCTATAGCCTTGAAAGGTGCGCCCTCCGCTAGAAAGGGGGCGGCGTCTGTATCCGATGCCCCAAGTCCTAAAGGCATCTCCCCCCGGGAAAGTGCCCGCACGATATCAGGGGTTCCCGTTACAAACTTCAGGTCCTGGTCTTTTAAGGAACGGATGAATTCCATATCGAGATATCCCCTGTCCACCAGGGGTAAAAAAACAATCAGTGATGAGGTACTCACTGAAGGGTCCGGGAGTAAAATTTTACCTTTCCATTCCGGTTTGGCCAGATCACGGAAGGATTTGGGTTCCTGTCCAGGCTTAATCAGGTTGGTATTAATCCAGGTAGATATATTATGAGACCTTTGTACTAGTAGATGACCTTCTGGGTCCGCAGCTAGAGGATCAACACGCCAAACATTCTTCTCCCTGAGAACAGGGATATCCAGAGTGCTAACGGTAGCCCCGGCCGCTTTCAGGTTAAAAGTATGAGTTGAGGAGCCATCCATTATATCGGCGGTAACCTGGTTTAATCGTTCCTCCGTCTTTATCCTCTCTATGAATTCCGCCCCCCGCCCGGTAATAATATCTACTTTTAAACCGTACCTGTTTTCGAACGCCTTAGATACTTGTAGCCCTATATCACCTACCATACTGAAGCTGTAAAGATTTAGTTTCCCCTCTTTCCTTGCAGCCTCGATAACCTTTTGCCATGCCGGTTCTTGAGCGCTGTCGGAGGCAGGAGCTGCCGCTGTAGATGATGCTGGTTTACTGGAGGGCGGGGCAGGCGCCTGAGATGTTGTACCCGCGGGAGTGCAGGACAACATTAATATACCAACCAAAAGGATAATCCCAATAGTGCCAAATAGTCGCAACTTTTTCATTTCTACCCCCTTTGAAAATAGCTTTTTTATTTCCTCTCCCCTCAAGGGAGAAGAGATTCCACGGCGCGTTTTCATCCTTCGCGGTGTCCCGATTCATCGGTGACTCCCTCTTTTCAATATTGTCATGTTAATTAGTCAATAACCATCATCTGGGTTGTGTGAGGTTCTACTTGCCTTTAAATATCGGCTCCCTTTTCTCCTGGAAAGCTTTTGTCGACTCCCTGAAATCCTCCGTCAGGTGCAACGGCCCCTGGAAAGTAGCGAGCAACCTTACCGCTGACTCGAAGTCTGTGTTAAGGCCTTGATACATACTAACCTTGCTCCACCGGAGCGCCAGGGGCGGACCGTTCGCTATCTGCAATGCCAGATCCATAGTCTCTTCCCGCAAACGATCGTGAGGCACCAGCTTGTTCAGTATCCCCATTGTCATTGCCTCTTGCGCTTCTACCATGCGGCCTGTAAAAATAAGTTCAGCGGCCTTACCCACACCGATTATGCGAGGTAGCATCCAGGTATCGCCGAAGGCCGGTACAACACCGCGCCGCGTCCAGGCCACCATAAAACGCGACCGGTCGCTACCCACGCGCATATCGCACGCCTGGGCAATAGAAAAACCAGCCCCGACCGCAACGCCGTTTACCATTGCAATGGTGGGTACTCGCAGCTTCTGAAGCTGGCCTGATATGCCCATGACGTAGTTAAAAACATGTTCTGCTAACCAAACTGTATCCAGTTCTTTACTGGCAGCAAAGGATGCCGGGGTGCCGGCTCCGTGCTCATTTTTGAAGTCGCCGCCGGCACAGAATGCCCTGCCGGCTCCGGTAAAAATGAGAACTCTGATATCTTTGTTCTCATCTACCTCTTTAAGACAGGCAGCGATTTCGGTATTAATGTCATGGCCGAGAGCATTCAACCGGTCCGGACGGTTCAGTGTCAGGATACCGATATTGCCTTCCCTCTCGAGTAAAATGTACTTGTAAGCCATTGTGTACTCCTTTCATCGTTTAGAGTTTATCCTTTGTATCCGGAGGCATCCTCCCAGTGCTCGATCCCTTTATGCCCTACGAAATCGTAGAGACGGGCCTGTACCGCTAAGAATAAAGCAGGTTTTCTGGGATCGGAGTTGAAATGCTGGTGAACGGTGTTGACCGGGATGCAGACTACATCCTCTTTTTCCCAGTCCCAACGGGTATTATCGTGCACGTCATAGCCTTTGCCATCCATGATAAGATGTACCTCTTCCCCGACATGGCGGTGCTTCCCGGAATATCCGCCCGGGGGTATCTCCTGAAGCCATGCGGTAAATATGAGCAATCCTGATGGAACCCGGGGATGCGCCAGGTATTTGATCTTACCCATCCGCGTATTCTCCCAGGGCCTCTGCGAGGCTTTGACCACGTGGGGACATGTTTTGCGCCACTGGCTCTCTTCGGCTAAGGCGGCGATATAGTCCTCGTAGCCATCTTTAGGTTGTCCACTGAGTTTGGCTGCTCTTTCCTTGGCAGCCATCATCTCCTTAACCTCGCGTTCCTCGAGGATAAGCCTGATTTCCGTGCCGTCAGGTTTCTTATAGCCGATTACCTCACCCTCTGTCCCGTGTATCGGGTCTGCATCGGCAGGCACCCTGAATCCTTCGTGGAGCTCCATCTGTTCTACATTACCCAGTCCCATATAGGTAAATACCGGGGAAATTATATAGAAGAGCCGCGCCCCATTGGTGGGGTCGGCGAAATGCTGGTGGATGCAATAGGTGGGCACACACATCAGGTCCCCGGCCTCCCAGGGATATTTCACCTCATCGTGAACTTCCCACCCCTTGCCCTCCATGATAAAAAAGAGGGCTTCCTGGAAGTGGCGGTGCCGCCCGGAGTGCCCGCCAGGTTTGATAATCTGCTCTAGGCAGGTCATGGTATATATAGGCCCTTTTAATAAGCGTTCTTCCAGCTTATTGCCCCCGACCAGCACCTTGTGGTAAGCCTGCTGGACCTGAACCCAGGGCACCGAATCGAACTTTATGACATGGGGCTGAGAGGCCAGGCGCTTCTTTTCATCAACGAAACGCAGATAGCGTCCCTCATTCCAGTTGTAATCATGCATAGTTGGCTCGGCTTCTCGCCGGCGTTCGATTTGTCGTTCCACTCTTCACTCCTCTTGAATGAATTTCTTTACAGGTAGGGGGAAATTTATGGACATCTTACTCCCAAAGCGGGATGGCGTCAATTGGGGGAACGCTACCAGAATCCACCACCTATTGTTTAAATATCTCACGCAAACCCCTTGACATTACCCAACGCTTCTACATAATTTTCCGTTAGCTTGGCACAAATAGGCAATATGTAATTCATATTGACAAAGCGTCTTCCTGAGACTAGTATTTTCTATGGATTCTCAAAATACTGACAATAATTGTCCTAGATAGCTTTGACCGAGAACACTTGACTCTAAATACGGTTTTCTTTTCCGGTTTAGCCATATTTATCATTGCGTTATTGGTGCCCCTACCGTTTGTCCGTAGGTCCATCAAAGGCATCAACCGCATCTCGCAATGGCTCCACATTCTGGCTAATATGCTCTTTATATTTTTATCTCTCTTCCTTCTTATTACAGGCCAGTCTTTACAGACCACTCTGTATCAAATAATTCCTTCAGCAGGGTTTTCATTTGTCATTGACAGGTTAGCAGCCTTTCTTATATTTACTATATCAATAGTTTCGTTGTGTGCTGGTATCTATTCCCTCACGTATGAAAAAAGCGCCCCGGAAAATAAAAAATGCCTTATGGCATCGCTGACCAGCTTTTTCGTCCTGTCCATGCTGCTGGTCGTGGCATCCAAAAACACTTTCTCCCTTCTTTTTTTCTGGGAAACTATGTCCATCTCATCCTTTTTCCTGGTCATGTTCGACCACGAGCAGAAGCTGACCCAGAAGTCCGGTCTGTTCTATTTTATTATGACCCAGATGAGTACCGTCTTCTTACTTTTTGCATTCCTGGCCATGTATAGTGCAACCGGCAGCTTTGATATACAGCCGGTATCCGGTATCTCTTCAGGAATGAAAGCCTTATTGTTCCTCTGTCTGTTTATCGGATTCGGTATCAAGGCCGGTGTAATGCCTTTCCACAAATGGCTGCCTTATGCGCACTCAGCGAGTCCATCCAATATATCAGCTCTCATGTCTGGCGTGATGATTAAAGTTGCCATCTACGGCATACTCAGATTCGTCCTGTTCACGCTTGGTCCGGAGCTCTGGTGGGGAATACTCATTCTGGTCTTTGGTTCGGTTTCAGCTTTGCTCGGTGTAGTTTATGCTTTGAAAGAACATGACCTGAAAAAACTTCTGGCCTATCATAGCATCGAAAATATAGGTATTATCCTGCTCGGTGTTGGTTTATATATCATTTTTCAGAGCTTCAATTTGCCTGACTTAGCGCTTCTGGCCCTGGCAGGCGGCCTGTTCCATACCCTTAACCATGCCCTTTTCAAGAGCCTGCTTTTCCTGACCGCCGGCTCGGTAGTCCATGCTACCGGGACCAGAAATATTGAGGAAATGGGTGGACTGATTAAGAGGATGCCGGTAACCGGTATGCTCTTTCTGGTTGGTGCTGTATCTATTTCAGCGTTACCGCCGTTTAATGGTTTCGTCAGCGAGCTAATGATTTTCCAGGCATTCTTCCGGTCGTTTCAGGTAGGAGAACCCTTTGTCGTAGTCTTTTTATTTGTGGCGCTGGCCATGTTTGCGCTGACTAGCGCCCTGGCGGCAGCCTGCTTCGTCAAGGCATTTGGCACCGTTTTCCTGGCGCTGCCGCGCTCAAAGGAGGCAGAGAAAGCCAACGAGGTATCGATGCCGATGCTTATAGGTCCTGCAATACTTGCCGTGCTGTGTGTGGTGCTGGGGATATTCTCGTTCCAGATAATATCGTATGCCGGCTATGATCTGGCTACTCCTGACCTTCTGACGGTAGGGGTATTCATAGCTATCTTCCTGGTATTGACCATGGTGACTGTAGTTCTTACGGGCAACCGTAAGTCACGTATCAGCGAGACCTGGGGATGCGGATTGACCAGCCAGAATTCCCGCATGGAATATACTGCCTCCGGTTTTTCTGAGCCTATATTGACCATCTTCCGCCCTATATACCGGACGAGTAAACTATCTCAGCGGAGCTTCTCGGATAAAACAGAATCAATCTTCCGTAACGGCGCCGGTCAAATCAAGACTTTCAAACTCTTCGAAGAACGAATCTATATGCCGGTTGCCGGGTTTATCCAACGTCTTTCCTCAAAAATTGCCGACTCTCAGGATGTAGACCTGGATACCCATATCCTGTATGCGTTTATAACAATTGTAGTTTTACTGGCGATAGCGTGGTGGGTATTGTGAATTCATTCATGCTTTACTCTGTCCTGAATACCGTTTTTGTGCTCCTTGTTTCTCCCCTTTTTATAAGCCTTATCAAGAAAACAAAAGCCTATACGCAGGGCAGGAGAGGGCCATCTTTATTACAGACGTACTTCTTAATAGTTAAATTGATGAAAAAAGAAGTAATCTATTCCTCTAACTCATCCATGATAATGAGAATTACCCCGTACTTGAACATTACCTTTATGCTGGCAGCCTCTCTCTTTGTACCGCTGCTTTTCATACCCGCATTATCCCCCGGCATTGGCAATATATTCCTCTTCCTGTATCTGCTCGTAGCTGCCAAGTTCTTTATGGCCCTGGCCGGACTCGATGCGGGTAGTACCTTTGGTGGTATGGGTAGTTCGCGGGAGATGACACTATCGGCAGTGATTGAGCCTGTGGTGATAATAGTATTTGCTACACTTGCTTTTGTCTTCCGCACGATGAATATGCACGAGATGTTCACCCAATCACTGGGCACTTCCATACTGATCAACCCCCCCGTTCTCCTTATCTCGCTATCCCTGTTCATCATCCTTATAGTGGAAACATCGCGGATACCGGTAGATAATCCTGAGACCCATCTGGAGTTAACCATGGTTCACGAAGCGATGATACTGGAATCATCAGGCTCTAATCTGGCATTGATGGAGCTGTCTCATGCTATAAAACAGACCCTGCTGATGGGTCTCCTGATTAATATACTGATGCCCTGGGGACTTGCACGGGAACCGGGATTGGTAAACATCGGTGTCGCTACCGCAATGTTCATAATGAAAGGTGTAATTTTGGCCATAGTTGTGGGCCTTTTTGAGTCCTCCGTCGCCAAGATGCGGCTCTTCCGGCTTCCGGCCCTGTTTATGCAGGCATTTTTCCTCGCTTTTGTGACAATACTATTTGAGCTTCTGAACCGACTATGATATCTGTTCAATACGAGTTGACGCGAATACTTTTTGTTCTGGTGCTTTGTTCTGCGGCGTTGCTTATAACGCAGCGTAGCCTGACATCGCTTTTCTCTATTTACGCAGTTCAATCCATGTTGCTATCATTTATAGCGCTCTTATTATTCTGGAAAACCGGGGTATATGCCCTCCTGTTTATTGCAGGTCTGACTATTCTTACTAAAGTTGTAGTTATCCCGTATGTGCTGAGGAAAGTTCAGAAGGATATTTACACAAAAAGAGACCTGGAGTTCAGCTATTTATCACCGGTTAGCTCGATATTGATAAGCACAGCTTTGATTTTTGTGGTCTACAAATCCTTCGCTCATTTCCGGTTCGGGCTATCCCAGGACAATGTTTTTTTCATGGGTGCAGTAATCGGCGTCTCTCTCCTGTTCATCGGAATGTTGATTATATTTAGCCGTAAGCAGATGATTACTAAAATCATCGGCTATCTAACTATGGAGAATGGCGTCCTGCTGTTCAGCCTGTTCATCGCTGAACTGCCATTCATAATCGAGGTGCTCATTATACTGGACCTGATTATACTGATTCTTTTATCGGCCATTCTTGCCTTCGGTATTGATTCTACTTCCACTATGAAGGAGTTCCACCGGAAGCTGGACCCGTTCAGCCTCTGGTTTAAGAAGCAACAGAAATGATTTTACTGATGTATGGCTTACCGGGCCTGGTTTTATTAGCAATTCTATTTATGCGTCCCCGACGCCCGGGGTATGGACGCCTTTTGAATATCACTACAGTAGTTAATGCCTCGATATACCTGGCATCGACTATCTTTATTCTTGCAGGGGTACAGCTTCCGGTATCCTTCTTTAGCGGAAATTACCTGTATATAGATATGTTCGGTTTATATGAAGTGCTTATTGCCTCGATAGTGTTTTTGATGGCTGCCCTTTACGCACGGGGTTATATCAGAGGATTGCTCAAAAAAAGAGAGATTGATAGGAATAACCTGAAGCTCTTCTATGG
>Ga0209514_10002077_pt1 | contig 32011 bp, 32 predicted proteins | sample Subgrocontami58m_FD_187452 | JGI IMG/M metagenome (GOLD analysis project Ga0209514, IMG submission 187452) | Subsurface groundwater microbial communities from S. Glens Falls, New York, USA - GMW37 contaminated, 5.8 m (SPAdes) (version 3) | ecosystem: Environmental > Aquatic > Deep subsurface >...
TTTCATACCTATGGTCTTCCGGTCGGCATTGCCCGGTCAGGGAACTTTTATGGCCCGGGCGATCTCAATTTTAGCCGGGTGGTTCCTCAGACCATCCGTTCGCTGATCAGAAATGAAAACCCCGTGGTTCGCAGCGATGGGACTTATTTGCGAGACTACTTTTATGTCGAGGACGCGGCCGACGCATTCCTGGCCTTAGGGGAAAATCTCGCGAAGGACAGCGTCAAGGGCCAGGCCTTCAATTTCGGGACTGAGACGCCAACGCAAGTGATCGACGTAGTCCATCAACTGATTGGCCTTTCAGGGAAAAAACAACTGAAGCCGGTGATCCTGAATCAAGCAGCGCACGAGATCAAGGCACAATACCTTTCTTGTCGGAAAGCACAGGAACTCCTGGGCTGGCGGCACACTACCGATTTAGAAAAGGGACTAGGAAAGAGTTACTCCTGGTACCAGGAGTTTTTCTCTACCTCTTCCTAGCATCTACAACTATTCGCTTAACAAATAAGGATTGGAGCGGACACGCAAAACACGCCGCTCAGCCTGAGCGTTGATATGATGCGAGGATAGATGCCAACAGTACTTAGGGTTGGTCCGTACCGTTTCTTCTTCTACGCAGGTGATCGGGACGAACCACCGCATGTTCATGTTGAGCGTGAGGATAAGATTGCGAAGTTCTGGCTCGATCCCATCAGGTTGCAAAGGAGCGGTGGATTTTCCCGCCGAGAGATCGGTCGGATTCAGAAAGTGCTAAACGCATACCAGACAAAACTATTGGAGGTTTGGAATGAATATTTCCGCGCTTGAGATCGCAGCTCCGGCTGTCGAAAACGTGAGGATTACGAATGACACCTTGAGTGTCGAGCTAAGTGACGGACGCACTATCTCGGCGCCACTCGCTTGGTTTCCCCGGCTGTTACACGCTACCAAGGAGGAGCGAGGTCATTGGAGGTTGATTGGCCGAGGGCAGGGGATCCACTGGGAGAAGATTGACGAGGACGTCAGCGTTGAAAACCTAATAGCGGGTAAACCCTCAGGGGAGAGCCAGGTGTCCTTCAAGAAATGGTTGGCCAAACGGCCATCCCGCCTAACGAAGCGCTCCAACCGAAGCGCTCAAACAGCGCGCGGCTGAGCTCCTATGCGTTAAGGTGTGGTGCAACCTAGAGCGGCTTCCAACAACCTTAAGGTCTGTGTCAGATCATCCGCTAAGGGTGCGGTCCATTTTTTCTTCTTGCTCCGGTGCTCAAAGGCGACGCTACTGGCATGGAGGAACTGGCGCTTTAAGCCATGCGTTTTGCGGAATTGCTTGTTAAAAGCGAAATTCCCGTGCCTGTCGTCCATTACCACCGGATGGCCAAGCCTGGCGAAATGGAGACGGATTTGGTGCATTCTGCCGGTTTCCATATTCACGCGAACGAGGCTTGTCCCGGGCAATTCCCTCTCGACCCGGTAGCGGGTCAGGGCCCGGGCGGGCTTTCCCTCACGTCCCGGGATGGGAAAATCGATGCTCCCTTCCTTCGGATGAACCCTTCCTAGCACCAGGGCAAGATACTCCTTTTCCACTTCTCCCTTCTCAAATCTCTTCTCTAAGTCCTCAGCTACCGCCTCCCTTTTGGCGACGACCAGAATACCCGAGGTCTCTTTGTCAATCCTGTGGACCAGCCTTGGGAGGATGCCCTGGGAATGGTAGGTTGCTTCCAGCATCCCTAGCAGGGATTGACTCTTGAGGATCTCTTTGCCCTCGTGAACCGCCAGGCCCGCTTGTTTGTTAACCACAAGAATATCGTCATCTTCGAATAGAATCTCAAATCTGTGCTCTGGAGAGGCCGGCTTCGCGGACTTGCTCGGTTGTCTTTCAAAGGGAATAAAGAGCGTAACGCGATCCCCTGGCCGGGCGGTGTCGTTTGCTCGGCAGCGTTTGCCGTTCAGGCGGACGCCGTTCTTGCGGAAAAGCTTCCTGATGTAACCGATGGGGAAACGCTTTTTGAGGAAGTTTTCCAGCCTTTTCGGCTCCTCGGTTTGCGGAATGATGATCTCCCTGGCCACCGCCTATTCATATCGGGAGGCTTTCGCTGCCGTCAAGGGGCCGGCGGGCCTCTCTCCCCTTGACGCCCGTCCTCAATTCGTCCTATTTTAGGCTAAACTGGCTTGGGTTGGGTCCTCAATCGGTCACATCTTTGGATTCCGCATCATCGCCCGGACTGGCTCTCCCAGCCAGGCTTCTTATTCGAACGGCTGGAAGCGGAGTGGCGTTGATCAACTTAGGCAAGTCAGGCACCACTCACTATAGACGAGGCATCGGATATCATGTAAAATAATTTTTTAATGAAGATACTCAAAGGAAAGTATGAAAACGGGCAAGTGAGTCTGACGGAGCCGGTGCCAGAACCCGGGCCTGTTGACGTTGAAGTCGTGTTCCTTGACCCTGACGATCGGCGCTGGGACGAAATTATTCGCGACCCTGCGGCCAGGCCGGCTCTTTCCGCTGAGGCGGATCAGGTTCTTGAGGACTTTCGGGCAGGTAACACATCGCCCCTGGACCCAGACAAGCTCTGAACAGCCGAACACACCCTCGCTTTTGGGGCCGATACCGTAAACTTCCTGCTCATGTTCAGGAAGAAGCGCGGAAAGCCTACCGTCTCTTCAGGCGGAATCCCGCCCACCCGAGCCTGCGGTTCGAGCGCCTTGTCTCCGATCAACGTCTTTGGTCGGTCCGTGTAACAAGTTCGTATCGTGCTGTCGGTTTACGCGAAGGAGAGGAGATAATCTGGTTCTGGATCGGATCTCACGACGAATTTGACCGAACATTTCCTCGCCGATAAGATCTCCTCTAAATAGCTGTATCCGGTCCCCAGAAATCCAAAGAAATCCGCCCCTTTATCCCTTCAAACCTTGAATCCTTCAACCCTTCAATCCTTTTTGTGTCTGTTGCCTTCTTAGCGATTTTGCCCTATTTTACGTGAAACCAACTTCGGCTGGGTCGTCCGATCCGGTGACATCTTCGATTCCGCATCATCGCCCGGACCGGTTCTATCAGCTGGACTTTTGTATTAATGGTTTTTATTGCCAAGTTGAGCCAAGAGCAGACTTGACCCCTTTTCCAGACGTAAGATGAATAGGACAAATAGGACGAATAGTAAATTGAAGAAGGGCGTGTCGAGATGCCGGATAAACAGGACAGGCCGAGTCCCGGTTTGGTCCCGCCGCACGGCGGATACCGCGAGGTGAAGTCATACCGGCGGACTGAGAGCGGCAGTTAGTGCAAAAAATGCAACAACTCAACGGAAAGGCAATGTGCAAAAAATGCATATTGCTACTTCGGACAAACCGGGCATGTAAGGATTGGATTACATGATATACGACGCTGAAAAACACCATCGCCGTTCGATCCGCTTGAAGGGGTACGATTATAGGCAAGTGGGGGCGTATTTCGTGACTATCTGCACACAGAACCGGGCGTGTCTGTTCGGTGGGGTGGCGGACGGCGAAATGCAATTGAACGATGCCGGGCGGATGATTGAACAATGGTGGTTTGAATTGAATCGCAAATTTACCACGGTCGAGACGGACGAATTCGTGGTCATGCCAAATCATTTTCACGGCATTGTCGCCATTACGGATGTTACCGTAGGGGCCGACCTGTGTGTCGGCCCTGCGCAGAAGGGCGCAGACGTCGGCGATCAGGGCGCACACATAGGTGCGCCCCTACCAACCGTAATTCAATGGTTCAAAACGATGACGGCGAACGAATACATGCGTGGAGTGAAAACGCAGGATTGGGCGCCGTTTCACGGCAAATTATGGCAACGCAACTATTACGAACACGTCATCCGCGACGAAGAAACGCTGAATCGCATCCGGCAATACATTCTCGATAATCCCGCGCGCTGGAAATACGACCGTGAGAATCCGGCGGCAACGAGCCCTGAACCGGAGAACGCATGGCGCACGTGACTGAGGCTGCTGCATGAAGCAAGAAATGCCTGGGGTCACCTTTCAATCTAGACAATCTTGATCGGCGCATGGAACTGTACGACGCTTGAGTCGAATACCGAGTTTCACCCCAGCGATCCCGACAACCGTTTTCATTGAGATGGATTTACCGTCTTTTACCGCTGTGACCAAGTCGGTCGCTCACGTATTGATCTACCCAGGCAGCTAAGACCCAAAAGGGACCAGCGACAAACCCTGCTGCTATCCTGCCTATTTGTATAGGTGGGTTTTCCTCTAAATGCCACGCTTCGCTGACGGCACTGATTATCAGCAGAATCCAGACTGAACACAAAATGACGATTGCCCTTCTACGGCATTCACGCCATGCGACACAGAGCCCATGAATAGCGCTGAGGAGCGCAAAGACGCCAGATAAGCCTATTAAAGTTATACCAACTATCGAGAATCCAGAAGGAAGGAGTAACGCTCCGAACAGGACAAACGGAAACGACAGCCAAAAGACCCGCCACGGATGCTTAGCCCAAGACTGGAGGGTGCTCGTGACAGCGGGATTATCTGAAATCTCTGCTCCAAAATCTCCCGGACAAAGGAGCGCTTGGACTTGCCACATACCCCCAGTTTGTAATATGAGTTTTATATCATCGCGATGAATCTCCACGTATGTTTTCCACAGAAAGGATGAAAGCGTAATGGATGCGGAAAAGCCAATAAAAAACCCCGTGGTCTCGATTGCGACCAGCCTGGGGGAGGTGCGCATTGAGATTTTTGTCGACAAGGCGCCGATCACGGCAAAAAACTTTTTGGACTATGTAAACGAGAAGTTTTACGATGACCTGATTTTTCATCGGGTCATTCCGGGATTTATGATCCAGGGAGGCGGCTTCGACAAGGGGATGCAGCCGAAGGCGACCAGGGCGCCGATCAAAAACGAGGCAGCGAACGGTTTGAAGAACAACACCGGCACTCTGGCTATGGCCAGGACGGCCTTTGTGGACAGCGCTACCGCTCAATTCTTCATCAACGTTAAGGACAACGACTTTCTGAACCATCAAAACACCAGTGCGGAGGGTTTCGGCTATGCCGTTTTCGGCCGGGTGATAGAGGGGATGGAAGTGGTTCAAAAGATAGAGAAGGTCAAGACCGGCGCCCATAGTACGCACCAGAATGTTCCCGTGGAGCCTGTCGTGATCCAGTCTATGCGTATCGTTAGTTAAAGCGCTGCTTTCGATTATCCATTCGCAGTCCACACGCCCTTTGGGTCGTATTTCCTGACCGCGGCCAGTTCTTCCGGCGAGGGCGGTGGGGTTTCACGGAGATCCCCGGAAACGCGCAGCGGCCAGCCGGTTTCACCTCGAATCTCTTCGACCGTAACGCCAGGATGAAAGAAGCCGAGGAGCATCTCCCCGCTGGCCGGGTCAAAAGAGAAAATTCCCAGGCTAGTGATAACGCGGCTCGGCCCGCCGCCGTGAATGTGTTTCATTTGGCGCCAGTCGCCGCCTTCTCCATAGCCGGGGGAAGTGATGAAATGGACTCGCGGCCTAAAGCGGCGCTTTTCGTGATTCATGATGATGATGCAGCGGCGCGCCAGGGTCGCGATGTCAGCGGCGCCGCCGCTACCCGGAAGCCGAATCTTTTTTCCGCTTTCCTCCACCCAGTGGGTATTGAGGTTGCCGAAGCGATCCACCTCAGCGCCGCCGATGAAGCCGAGGTCAACCTGTCCGCTCTGCAGTAGGCTCATCACATCGAGCAGCCCGCCGCAGTAGAGCGAGCGGGCTACGTTCGGCGGGTCGCTCATGGTGAAAATCGGCTCGAGCGCCGGCCAGTCCCGGATCACGCCGTTTTCGAAGATTCCGATAGCGCTCGGGGCATGAAGCTCCTTGGCGACGGCAAATCCCAGCAGGGGCAGCCGCATCCCGACAAAGACCTTCTCTCCGTCGCGGATCTCCCGCGCCGCGGCGACGACCATGAGTTCTCGGCGTGTGTAGTCCATATTCAGTAGCCGTTAAAAGTTGAAGCTCACAGAAGGGGAAAAGAGGTTTCCCTCGGGCCTAAGTCTGCGGACCATCTCTTTGCCAATCCGTGAGAGATATTCTTTGTGATCTTTAACGCCCAGCACCCATTTTTCCAGCCAGCGCTCGAAGCCTTCACGGGTGCGCGACTCTTTGTGGTAATCGAAGTAAAAGTCGTCATCCCGCCGGGCATACCCTTGAGTCGGCGAAGGATGGGAAGCGAAGGGCTCATGCACGACGCTCGAGACGAGAAACCCCTGGATCAAGGTCCGATTCGGATCGCTGAGAATGACTTCGTGATCCACGATCTCTTCGCAAGTCAGAATGACTTTTTTTGCCGCGCGAGCCGCCTCGACTACAACTCCCAGGTTGCCCCAGATATGGGCATTGCCTTCCGGATCGGCGCGCTGGACGTGGAGAATGGCTACATCAGGCTTAATGGCGCGGACAGCTAAAAGCTCTTCACCGCTAAACGGGCAACTAACCGGCTTAAAGTTTCCTGCGCGACTAAAGTCGCTTCCTGCTGCGGTTTTTGTCGGCAGAAAAGGTAGCCCCATGGCCGCGGCTTTAAGAGCGAGCGCGATGGTAAAGTTAGAGTGATCCTCTACTTCAATTGGATGGGGAATTCCCTCCTCAGCGGCGCGGCGAAAATTATGGCCCAGCCCGGCGGCGACGTTCCCCACCCAGGCGGCGATCACTTTCTTGACGCAACCGGCGCCGATGATCTGATCGAACTGCATGTCCGAGATCGGCGCAATCAGGGTGAGGTCTTTCTTTTTCTGTCGGATGATTTCGTATCCGGCGGCAAATGGGATCAGGGATTCCAGGCCGCAGCCCATCACTACGGACATGCCGTCGTGAATTTCCCCGGCGATCGCTTCTTGAAGGCTGGATAACTTGTTCATGCTTTTCCTCTCTATATCTTCAGCCTTTATTGTTCAAGCCGACTTTGGTTGACCGCAGAATACTCTGATGCTAAGTTTACGGATTATGACTCTTATTCTCAGCAACGATGACGTGAAAAGCGTTCTTACGATGAAAACTACGATGAAGGCCTTAGAGGTGGCCTACCGTCAGATGTCCCGGCGCGAGGCGGTGTGCCGGCCGCGCATCGATATCCAGATCCCGACAAAAGATCCGCAAAGGATCTATCAATGGGGCACTATGGAGGGCGGCTCCATATCGGGCTACTTTGCTATCCGGATGAAGTCCGACGTCGTCTACGAGCGCGAGTACGGGGGCGCCAGGACTCAAGAGAAATACTGCGTCCGCCCGGGAAAGTTCTGCGGTTTGATCCTGCTCATTAATATTCAGAACGGCGAGCCGCTGGCGTTGATCAATGACGGCAATCTCCAGCACATGAGGGTGGGGGCCGATTCCGCCATAGGCGTCAAGTATATGGCGCGAAAAGACGCGGCGGTGGTCGGTATGATCGGCTCCGGGGGCATGGCGCGCTCGCACGCGGAATCTTTTCTCCTGGCGCGCAAAATAAAAAAGATCCAGGTCTACAGCCCGACCAGGGCCCACAGGGAAGAATACGCCCGGGAGATCGCAGGAAAGTTCGGCATTGAAGTCGTGCCTTTAGATAATCCGCGGGATGTTTATAAAGGAGCGCATATCGTCGCCGGATGCACGGATTCCGCCGTTCCCATCATCATCGGGAAATGGCTGGAAGAGGGGACGCACGTTACCTGCGTCGGCGGCAAGCCGGACAATGAGACGCTTAAAAGGATCGATGTCTCGCTGAGACTGGGAACAGCCCCGGCCCCATGGGGATTGCCGGATCTCGATCTTGCGGATGAGCACATCACTTACGCGGCCGTGCCCAAGAACAATGCCGGCTTCAAAATGAAACCGAGGTGGCAAAGGGGTCACGGGGTGGTGGTGGAGGACAGGGCGGTTTTCTTGGCGGAACTTTTAAGCGGAAAGAAAAAGGGGCGCAAGTCGCCCAAGCAAATCACTTACTCCGAAAGGGGAAACGTCCAGGGCGCTCAGTTTTTTGCGGTTGCGGGTAAGGTCTATGAGCTTGCCAAAGCGAAGGGGTTAGGGAGAGAGATCCCCACGGAGTGGCTGCTGCAGGACATTAGGGACTAAGGGGGGCCGATGATCCAGGCGCGCTTGATCAGGCCTGACGAGGTCAGGGGCATCGTGAGCATGGCGGAAGCGGTTGAGGCCGTTAGGGTGGGTTTTCGCGAATGGGGCGAGAATCCGCAGATCAATGCCCCGAGGAGGCGCATTCATATTCCTACGGGGGTTAGGGTGAGCGTCCATCAGGGGGGCGTGCCGGGTGCATCTGCAACCGGTTTGATGACGCACTGCGAGTGGGTGAAACCGTTGAGCGATCACCAGGAATATCCCAGGCTGAACCATCCCGTGATCGTTCTCTACGATGCTCAGGAGGGAGAACTCAAGGCGGTCATCATCGGCGAGATTACCTGTAGCGAACTTCCCGATAATGTTGCGGTGACGGGATTGCGCACGGCGGCGACGAGCGCCGTCGGCACGGATGTCCTGGCGAGGAAAGACGCCGAGCGCGTGGGTATCCTTGGCTCCGCCGGCCAGGCGCGCAACCATCTAGTTGCGTTGGCGAAGGTTCGAAATATCAAGGAGGTAAAAGTCTACAGCCGGAGGGCGGAGAATTGCCGGAAGTTCGCGGCGGAGATGAGTCCGCTGCTGGGGATCGACATTCGACCGGCAGCCTCCGCTGAGGAGGCGGTGCGCGGCGTGGATATTATTCTCACAGCCACCAATTCAAGCGTTCCGGTTTTCGACGGCGGCTGGCTGGAGCCGGGCGTGCACGTGACCACCATCGTGGGCAGCAACGTGGGACTGGTTCAGGGCGGCTTCACCAAGGCGAAACGGCGCGAGATCGACGATACCACGCTCAAGCGCAGCGACGTCCTCGGCATCGCCTCTATCCAGCAGGCGGTTCAAGATGAACAGGGCGATATCTTTGATCCTGTCCAGAGAGGGATCATCCGTTGGGAGCAGTTGATCGAACTGGGAGCGCTGCTGGCAGGGAAAAAAGAGGGAAGGAGCAATCCGGAGCAGATTACCCTCTTCAAAAATAACGCCGGCCAGGGAGTGGCGGATGTCGCTCTAGGGGCATTGGTATTGAAGAAAGCTGAGGAGAGGGGCGCAGGTCAGCTCCTGAATCTGTGAATTATAAAGGGGGTTTTATGATAGTCGGTCGGTTCGGGTTGCATGTAGTATTCGCGCCTTTGGTCGTGGCTTTTGTTCTAGCTGTTGCTCCAGCGCATGCGCAGACAAAGCGCGTGCTGCTGGGTTACTCCTCACTGAGTTCAAATCAAACGCCCGTATGGGTGGCCAAGGACGAGGGGATCTTTCAAAAGTATGGACTCGACCCGGAGATGATCCTGATCGAAGGAGGGACACGCGGGGCGCAGGCCCTCATCTCGGGAGACCTGCCGCTCATGGGGATGGCGGGACAGCCGGTGATCAGCGCGCGGGCGCGGGGCTCGGACCTCGTTCTCGTTGGTGGACTGGTCAACAAGATGAACTACATCCTTGCGAGCACTCAGGCGATTAAAAAACCCGAGGACTTGAAAGGAAAGCGCATTGGCATTACGCAGATCGGCTCCTCTTCCTACCATGCCGTGATGCTGGCTTTGAAGCATTGGGGGATGGATGCGAGGCGCGACAAGGTGACTATGCTCCAGGTGGGTAACCAGGCGGGCAGAGTAGCTTCGCTCCAGACAGGCGGGAGCGATGCCGTCATTGTCAATCCAGGGCTGGCTTCGACCTTGAGAGAGCGGGGCTTTAATGTGCTTGCCGATTTCACCGAACTGCCGATTCCCTATCCGCAGCAGGTCCTGGCCGCCCGCGAGCGGGCTATCAAGAGCGATCCGGATCTGTTCGAGCGAATACTTAAAAGCATCGCCGCCGGCACCGCCTTTACCTGGGATCCTCGAAATAAAGAGCGGGTCAAGACTATTCTGGCCCGTTATCTTAGGCTTGAAAGCGTCGCAAAGGCCGAAGAGCACTATCAATCCGCCTTAAAGGTCCTGCCGAAGAAGCCTTACGTCGAAATGGCGGGGATCTCATCCATGATAGAGTTCATGGCGGAATCCGACCCCTTGGTCAGCAAAGTGAAGCCGGAAGAGGTGATCGACCATACCATCCTCAAGAAACTCGACGCCTCCGGCTTTCTCGATCAGCTATACAAAAAATGATCCCTGTCTTTGCTTAGCCGCCCGCGATTAGGAATCGATTCAAGCGTCGTTGAATCTCATCTCAGGTAACCCTGCAAGTTTTAAAAAGCCAAAGGCAGACTTGACCCCTTCATTTATCAATAAAACAAGGAGTAATATATGAGCGAGGAAAAAAAGACCGTCGGCTTCCAGGGGGCAACAAAATATGTCCTCGATGACGAACTGGCAAAAATCATCAATGTATCAATGGCCATCGAAATGCCCCTTCTACTGAAGGGTGAACCGGGCACGGGTAAGACCATGCTGGCCCATGCGATAGCCGAGACCCTTGAAATGCCGCTTATCATTCTGAACGTCAAATCCAACATGAAACTGCTGGATGCCCTTTATCAGTACGATACCCTGACCCGCCTGAACGACAGCCGATTCGGTGATTCCAAGCGCGAGGTAAGCAACATCGAGGAATACATCAGGATGGGAAAAATCGGGCAGGCGTTTGTCTCGGACACGCGCACCGTTCTTCTGATCGACGAGATCGATAAGGCGGATACGGATTTTCAGGACGATATGCTGGACGTTCTTGATCAGATGCAGTTCGATATCATAGAGATTGACAAGACTATCACGGCGAAACACCGGCCGGTGATCGTCATTACATCCAACGCAAAGAAGGATCTGTCCGATCCTTTCCTGGGCAGGTGCAATTTCCATCATATCGCCTTCCCGGATCAGGAAATGATGCGGCAGATCCTCAGTGTGCATTTCCCCGACCTTGGCAATGATCTGGCGGAGGCCTGCATAAATACCTTCTACTTACTCCGAGAACTCCGAGCCATTGAAAAGAAACCGGCGACCCGTGAACTTATCAACTGGATACGGGCACTAAAGGCGGATCCCGATTTTAAAGCCAAATCCCTCCGGCAGGGAGCGGTACCCTACCTCGGCATCCTGTTCAAAAAAAGCGCTGACCTCACCATGGCCAGCCGGCAGGTTTCTCGTTTACGCATGTGAGGAAGAATCTTGTTCATTGAATTTTTTTACCTCCTAAGGCAAAAAGGAATTCCCGTATCCCCCACGTCCTTCCTCAGACTGCAAAAGGCGCTCTGCACAGGAATTATTCGCTCCGTGGATGATTTCTACATTGCGGCGCGAGCCATACTCGTGAAAAGCGAGCGCTACTTCGATATCTACGACCAGATCTTCGCCTATACGTTCAAAGGGGTGGCGCTTACAGAACCCGACGAAATTGAGCTGACCGAGATAGCGCGGGCCCTCCTCGACGAATGGCTGAAAAACCCGGCGGAAATGGCAAAAGCGCTCGGCCTTGATGAGAAGGAGCTGCAGAAATTCTCGCCGGAAGAACTGCTGAAGTATTTTCTGGACCGGCTCAAGGAACAAACGGGTGAGCATCATGGGGGCCACAAATGGATAGGTACGGGCGGCACGTCACCCGTGGGCCACTCCGGGTACCACCCGGGCGGGATGCGTGTCGGGGGCGTTTCGCGCAACAAGTCGGCAATTAAAGTGGCGATGGAGCGGAGGTACAAGGATTATTCGCAGGAAGGCCCTCTGACGGAGTTCCAGCTGGGGGAGGCGCTGAAGCGGCTCCGACGGATGATCCCTTCCGGCCCGAAAGACATCATCAACGTGGACAAGACCATTTACGAAACCATGCGCAACGCGGGGGAGATCGAAATCGTCTTCGACCACCGCCTCAGCGACCGCCTGAAGGTGATCCTGATGATAGACAACGGCGGCTGGTCGATGGAACCCTACATCGACGTTGTTCAGACCCTCTTTAACTATGCCCGTTCCCAGTTCAAGGATCTGAAGTTCTATTTCTTCCACAATACCATATACGACGACGTGTGGCTGGATCCCCAGCGGTATTTAAAGCCGGTAACGATTGAAGATATCGCGCGCAGAGACCCCGAAACGCGGCTGATCATGGTGGGCGATGCCAGCATGGCGCCCTTTGAACTGACGCATCCCCAGGGTGCGATTTACCTCGACCAGAAACAGAACGGCGCCAGCATCGATCGCCTGAAATTCCTGGCCAAAACCTTCCCTCACATCGTATGGCTGAATCCTCAGATGGAGGAACAGTGGGATTCCACCTGGACCATCAGTGCCATCAGACAGGTGTTTCCCATGTTTGAACTTACCCTTGACGGTTTGGAAAAGGCCGTGCAGCATCTCGTAGCCCGCCACTGACGACGGCTCCGGAAAAAGTCCAGATGCTGTGTTGCGCTTCATCATTCGTCATTGGGGCATCATGGGGTCTTGGATCTTGTATTCGCCCGTCCGTGACTCTCTTCGCTTCCACGTTTCGAGAATTCCCGAAACGTGGAAGGGTCTGTCTATGGCTACGTTTTTATGACACCGACTACAACGAAGAAAGCTTCTTCGTCCGCCACGCCTATTTCCTCGGTGCTCTCCAAGTCACCTACAACGACATTACTGTCGGGTTGGACGTCGATCCTGAGAAGGGATCTGCTGATAGCGGAGACTTGGAAATCGACTTGCCCAATCTTTTTGTCGCCATCGCCGAAGCAGCCGAAGACCGAAAGTGCGCGGTGGCTGTTTTCATTGATGAGGTCCAGTATTTCGATCAAAAGGAGCTCGGCGCGCTGATCATGGCGATGCACAAGTTGCAGCAACGCCGGCTTCCGCTGGTGCTGTTCGGAGCAGGCTTGCCAATCCTTGCCGGTTTGGCGGGAGAATCGAAGTCGTATGCCGAGCGGCTGTTCAGTTTTCAGGCATCAGCAAGCTCGCTCTCTCCTCCTCTTGGCTAATATCCTATCGCGTAGTATCCTAAATGCGCTTGGACATTGCGTTCCCGGCGTAAGGGAGAGACTTATTGAGCCCGACCCCTATTACCGACTTTATAATCACCGATCACGCTGCTTCGGAGTTGCGACGGCGGGGGTTGAGCGAGGAGATGGTTCGACTGGTTCTGGCAAGTCCTGAGCAAGGGGAGCAGATCCGCTCCGGAAGGGTCGTGTTGCAGTCGCGCATGGTTATCCCCTTGGAGGGCAAGGAATATCTCATACGAGTCTTTGTGGATGTGGACTGTAAGCCAGCGGAAGTGGTAACCGCCTATCGCACAAGTAAGGTATCGAAGTATTGGAGGGTAGAAGCATGAAGGTAGCTTATGATCCTAAGACCGATACTCTCAGCATGGTTTTTAAAGAAAATACAACTATTGCGGAGAGCGATGAGGAGAAACCGGGGATCATTCTCGACTATGATGGCGACGGCAATCTAGTTTCTCTGGAAATTCTGGACGCTTCGAAGCGGGTCACCCAAGCGCAAAAGGTTGACTTCCAAATCACCGGCTAACAGAAGCGGGGCGGATTTCTAAAGGTAAAAGGCAAAAGTAAAAACATCGGAGGCTCCCTTACCTGCCTCTATATAGGCAAGTCTCCCGCAAAAATATTTAGCGGCCGGTTTAATCCATGCCTTTACTTCGCCTCGACAATGTATCTCTGGCCTATGGCCATCTGCCGTTGCTCGCCCATGTCGATTTTCAAGTCGAGCCGGGTGAGCGGGTGTGCCTCGTCGGCCGTAATGGCACCGGCAAATCGACCATGTTTCGAGCCATCACCGGGGTGGCGCTGCCGGACGACGGCGAGATCTGGCGCCAGGATACGCTGCGTGTCGGGCATCTCGAGCAAGAGGTGCCTGCTGATACGGAACAGACCGTGTTTGAAGTGGTGGCCGCCGGATTGGGCGAATTGGGCGCGCTGCTGACGGAGTACCACTATGCGACACGCCAGGCGGGCGCGGGAGAGCCGTCGTCCCTGGAGCGGCTGGCCGAGTTGCACGCGCGCATCGACGCGCTGGATGGCTGGGACATCGGCCGGAAGGTCGAGACAGTTTTGACGTGGTTGGGTTTGCCCGCAGACGAGCGTCTCGCCGACTGCTCCGGCGGGATTCGCAGACAGGTCATGCTGGCGCGGGCCCTGGTGAGCGAGCCCGATCTGTTGCTGCTGGACGAGCCGACCAACCATCTCGACATCACCGCGATTACCTGGCTCGAGAAGTTTCTGCTGGCTTACCGGGGTTCGCTGATCTTTATCACTCACGATCGCACGTTTCTGAAACATCTGGCGACCCGCATCATCGAGCTCGACCGGGGAAAGTTGACTTCTTTTCCCGGCGACTTTGACACCTACCTGCGCAAAAAAGAGGAAATGCTGGAAATCGAGGAGCGCGCGGCTGCCAAGTTCGACAAGAAGCTGGCGGAAGAAGAGGCGTGGATTCGCCAGGGCATCAAGGCGCGGCGCACGCGCAACGAAGGTCGAGTCAGGGCATTGCAGGCGATGCGGCGCGAGCGCGGCCAGCGCCTCGAGGCGCAGGGTAAGGCCGGCTTCGGAATCGATGCCGGCGTTTTGTCCGGCAAGCTGGTGGTCGACTTGCGCCGTGTGAGTTTCCGTTACGGCGACAACCTTATTATTCGCGATCTATCCACGCGCATCCTGCGCGGCGATCGGGTAGGCATCATCGGCCCCAACGGCTCCGGCAAGAGCACGCTGCTCCAGCTGATCCTGGGCGAGATGGCGCCGACCGGCGGGCAGGTGGTGATGGGCACCCGCCTGCAGGTGGCTTACTTCGACCAGCACCGCGGACGATTGGATCCCGAGAAGACGGTGCGCGAGAACATGAGCGAGGGCTCCGACACCATTACCGTCAAAGGCCGTTCCCGCCACGTCATCGGCTACCTCAAAGACTTCCTGTTTCCGCCGGACCGTATCGACTCGCCGGTGAAGGCGTTGTCGGGCGGCGAGCGCAATCGTTTGTTGCTGGCGAAAATCTTTACCCGGTCCGTGAACATGATGGTCCTGGACGAGCCGACGAACGATCTGGACGTCGATACGCTCGAGTTACTGGAAGATCTGCTGGCCGATTACGAGGGGACGCTGCTGCTGGTGAGCCACGACCGGACCTTTCTCGATAACGTCGTGACGAGCACGCTGGTTTTTGAGGGCGAAGGCAAGGTCGGGGAATATGTCGGGGGGTACGAGGATTGGGCGCGGCAGCGCGCCGCCGTACCGCGGACCGAAGCGCCGAAGCGCGCAAGCGCTCCCATAGAAGACAAGCGCGGCAATGGAACTCGCAAGCTCTCTTATAAGGAACAGCGCGAACTGGAAGCGCTGCCCGGAAAAATCGAATCGTTGGAGGCGGAGCAGTCGCACTACCATAAGCTTATGGGTGACGGCGGGTTTTATAAACAGCCGGGCGATAAAATCACTGCCGCCATAGGGCGGCTGGAAGCGATAACGCGCGAACTCGAAGAATGTTACGCGCGTTGGGAATCTTTGGCCGGCCGTTGAAAAAGGCCTATCTGCCGTGGGAGGGACTATGAATACCATTCGATTCGTCGACACCACCATTCGGGACGGGCACCAGAGTCTGTGGGCGGAGAATATGACCACAGGGATGATGCTCCCGGTCGCCGAGCGCATGGACCAGGCGGGTTTTGAAGGGATTGAGCTGATCTCAGGCTCCCATCTTAAGAAATGCGTGAAAGAGCTCAAAGAGGACCCCTGGGAGCGCGTCCGGCTCGTCGCCGGGAAAATCACCCGCACGCCGCTTCGGGTCATCGCGGGACGTGTCAATACATTCGAATACAATCCTCTGTCGATGTACCGGCTGTTCATGGAGCGTATGGCCGCTAACGGCATCAAGGAGGCGCGGATATCGGAGGAGTGGAACGAATTCGCCGGCTGGAAGCGCAAGGCTCAAGTGGCGCACGACGTCGGCATGCGCGCGATCCTCAATCTCATCTATTCCGTCTCTCCCAAACACACCGATGAGTATTTCGCGCAAAAAACCCGTGAAGCGGCATCCCTTAATGTCTACCGGCTATGCCTCAAAGATCCGGGCGGATTGTTGACGCCGGAGCGGATGCAAACGCTCGTGCCGGTCATCTTCAAGAACGCCAACGGGATCCCCGTCGAGCTTCATACGCACTGCACGACCGGCCTGGGACCGCTATGCTGCATAGAGGGGATGAAGCTTGGGATTCAATCCATCAATACCGCGCTTCCTCCTTTAGCCGACGCCACTTCGAACCCTTCTCTTTATAATGTAGCCAAGAACGCGCGCGCGCTGGGATATCCAACGGAGATCGACGAAGAGGCGCTGCGGCCGGTGTCGCAGCATTTCACGGCAATTGCGAAACGAGAAGGCTTTCCCATCGGAGCTCCGGTGGAATACGACTTCTCACAGTACCTCCATCAGGTTCCAGGCGGCATGCTCTCGAACTTGCGCCATCAACTCCGCAAGGTCGGCTTGGAGCATAAGTTCCCCGAGGCGCTGGAAGAGGCGATCCGGGTGCGGGCGGAATTCGGCTACCCGATCATGGTCACGCCCCTGTCCCAGTTCGTCGGCAGTCAGGCCGCTATCAACGTGATCCTTGGCGAGCGCTACAAAGAAGTAACCGACCAGGTCATCAAATATGCTTTGGGCTATTGCGGTGAAGAAGGCGGCCGGGAGATGGCTCCGGACGTGAAAGACAAGATCCTGGATCGGCCACGGGCCAGGGAGTGGGCCCGCTGGATACCGGAAGAAATTACCATCGACGAGATGCGGCGCAAGCTCGGCGGACCGGGTGTTTCCGACGAGGAATTGCTGCTCCGTTGGATTGTCGGGAAGGAAGACATCGATGCCATGCGCGCGGCGCCTAAACGCGGCGAATATCTCAGCGCGGAGCAGCCGCTGGTGAACCTGCTTCGACAGCTGGCGCAGCGAAGCGACTACAGCCACATCCACGTGCAAAGGCCCGGATTATCGATTACGCTCGCAAAACGCAGCAGCCCAAGAGATACCGCTTAAGGCGCGGATCAGCGGCTCCGATACAGGCCGTCGATAAACCCGCTGTCATCAAATTCCTTCACATATTCCTCCCGGATGAAGCGGCGCGGGTCCAATTTAGCGGCCTCCGGCCGCCGGCCCGCCAGGACCTTAATGGTCTCCGTGATTCCTTCTCGAGGAACGTAAGGCTTTGGTCCGACCAGAGCGCCGCTGAGCCCGTTATAAGTAGCTTCCACCGCGGCCAGGTCCGTCGTGCGCGCGTACCGCGCAACCGTGCGGGTAGCAAACGCCCGGTCCGTGCGATAGCGGTGAATCCCTTCGATATAAGACTTTACCATCCGTCTCGCGAGATCCGCATTCGAATCCAGAAAGGCCCGGCGCATCGTCAGAGCGCCGCCGGGGTAGCTCACCTCCTCCTCGCCCAGATCCACGAGCTCCACCAGGCCCCACTTACGCGCCTGGAAGCGCGTCGGGAAGCTCAAGACCGCTCCGGCCAGTAGTCGCTTTTCCAGGGCCATCAAGCTGTTAGGCTGCCCCCCCGTTTGCAGAATCTTTACGTCCTCCCCGGGTTTCAGACCGTGCTTTTCAAGAATAAATCTGGCGCCGTATTCTATGGAAGTCCCGGCCTGGCTTATTCCAATGGTTTTCCCCTTGAGGTCGGCGACAGACTTGATTTCAGGCAGGACCACGAGGGCCAATGCAAGCCTGCGGTCCACTCCGGCCACGAAGACGAGGTCGGCGCCGGCGAGGTTGGCGCCAAGGGAAGCCCCGGGGGACTGCGTCCCAAGCTCAACGTCACCGGAGACCACTGTTTGCGCGAGCTTGGCGCCAGGACCGATATAAACCAGTGCGGCATCGATTCCATTCCGGCGAAAATAGCCGCCATCCACGGTGACATACATGTAGCCATACAGGCCCGCTATGGCTGAGTAGCCGATCGTAATCTTGTCCGCTGATGCGACCCTTTGCGGCGCGAGACAAAGAAACAAACAAATCAAACTGGCGAATCCGGACAAGGCAAGCACATTGCGTTTAACTTCCTTCATCGTTTCCCCCGATCTGCGCCCCTTCACCGCGCGCTCTTCGCGCTCACACGCCACACTTTTCCACCGCCGTCATCCGCGACGAGCAACGACCCATCTGCCGCCACCGTGACTCCGACCGGCCGCCCATAGGCTTCGAAGCTCTTTTCGTTGGCGATGAATCCGGTGAGGATGTCTTCGAGAGGGCCGGCCGGCTTGCCGTTCTCGAAGCGGACAAATGCCACGTTAAAGCCCACCATCTTCGAGCGGTTCCACGAACCGTGCATGCCGATGAAAGCGCCGCCATGATAGCGTTGGGGAAAAGACTTGCCTCGATAGAAAGCCAGGCCGAGCGCCGCGACGTGAGAGCCAACGGCGTAGTCGGGTTTGATCGCCTTGGCTACGAGATCGGGCCGCTGGCCTTTCTTGCGCGGGTCTTCGTTCTGTCCGAAGTAAGAGTAGGGCCAGCCGTAGAAGGCGCCGTCGCGCACGCTGGTCAGATAGTCGGGCACTAAATCATCACCCAAAAGATCGCGCTCGTTGACGACCGTCCACAGGGCATTCGTTTGCGGCTCCCAATCCATGCCGACCGGGTTGCGCAGTCCGTTGGCGAAAATCCGCATCCCGCTGCCGTCCGGGTTGATCTCCAGAATTCCCGCGCGCCGCTGGTCCTTCTCCCATTGATTTTCTTCATCTACGTTCGAACCGGAGCCGACAGCGACATAAATTTTCCGGCCGGCGGCATCGGCGAGCAAGTTACGAGTGTAGTGTCCGCCAGCAGGCAGGTCGAGGATTTTCTCGCCTTTCCCCTCGATGCGCGTTTGGCCGGTGCGGTAAGGGTAGCGCACCACTCCGTTCGTGTTTCCCACGTAGAACCAATTGCCCACGAGCAGCATTCCGTGGGGCATATTCAGACCGGTCAGGAAAACTTCGCGCAGATCCGGCTTGCCATCCTTATTGGTGTCACGGAACAGAGTGATCCGGTTCGACGATTTAGCAGGACGATCGGGACGATTCTGAAACTCGCGAATTGCCTCCACCACCAATACATCGCCGTTCGGCAGCACGTAGGCCGAGCGGGGATTGTTGAGCTCCTCGGCGAAAAGGCTCACCTCAAAGCCCAGCGCAGCCGTGGGCGTTCGCCCTTTGGGCCAGCCGATGACTTTGGAGTTGTTGCGCGCTGAGGGGGTGGCAAAAGGTGGTGGCAGTTGAAGTTTTTCAGAGGGACCGACACCCGTCATGTGTTGAACGCCGGGAACATCGGTTTGGGTGGCGGCCGCGCGAGACAAAACAAACACAACGACCATCGCCAGGCTAATGTGAAACAGGTAACGCAGCGACATAGGAATCGTCCTCCTTTTACCTGGACCGTCCAGGAACCGAACGCCCCGGTCCTGATCGCAGCGCACTATACAACAATCTTTGGCTTGCAGGAAAGGGTTTAAAATAAGGCTGTTGTAGCCTAAGATTTTCCTTGACATGGGGTTTTGAATTTTGTATACAAAATTCAATATTCAAAAAGCGCCATTATGATTGAGGAAAGAAGGTTCAAAGATATGAAAGTCGTGCCGATTCGACGGATGCGTCTTGTGGATGAGGCAACCCGTGTCATACGGGATATGATTCTCACTGGTGGACTGTCGGCAGGTACTCGGCTTCGGCAGGCAGACCTGGCTGACCAGATGGAGATTAGCCGAACTCCGCTGCGTGAAGCGTTGATGAAGCTTGAGCAGGAGGGCTTGGTTGAGGTCCTACCTCGGGGTGGTTTTCGAGTAGTAGAGCTTGAATTGGAGGAGGCCGTTGAGCTTTATGATGTTCGCGAGGTACTCGATGGATTGGCCGCACGTCTGGCTGCTCAGAGAATAACGGAACAAAGCCTAAAGAGTTTACAGGAACGGATGAGGAAAATGGAAAAGTGTGTGGCGACAAAGAATGCTCATGAATGGTTCATCCACCATGTCGCCTTTCATGGTGAGCTCTACCAGGCCAGTGGCAACAGTCGCTTAATCGGGTTAACCTCTACAGTGTCTCTTTCCATTCAGCATTTTCATCCTCTGCTCTTAACTACCCCAAACCGTCTCAGGGAAGCCTTCCGGGAGCATCAAGAAATACTTAAAGCTATTCGGGCTCGGGACCCACAGAGGGCAGAGCATCTGGCGCGCCTACATATCGCCAATGCGAAAGAAATTGTACTTAAGGTCATGGCGGAACAACAACACTCAGGTAAGGCACTGACTAGGTAGGCCGAAACCCCACAGGAAGGTCTATGTCGTCCCTTTTTAGAACTGAGAAGATTGAGCCGCCTTCTGGGAAGGGCAGGAAAGGGGATGTTAAGGTACAGCTCTTATGATCGGGCGGAACGGAGGTTGGAAGGCCAGCGAGGCAAGGCGAATGCAAAGACTTGGGTACGCTGGATCAGGGAACACCAGGGGGCTCACAGTGCGAATAGTAGCCATAAGGAGGTAAACAAAGTGTGCCAAACGCGCCGAGTTCTTGGAACCCTGTTGGGCTCCGCAGTTCTCATCTTTTCTGTGCTGCCCGTGATCGCAGCGGAAGTTCAAAAGATCACAATTGCCCTCACCTCCCCCGGTGGAGTTCAAGCGATCTACTGGTATACGTATAAGAGGGGATTTTTTGAGAAGCATGGTTTGGACCCCACGATAGTCCAAGTTCGAGGTTCCTCTGTGGGATCGAATGTTCTCATCAGCGGTGGTGCTCAGTTCCTAGCCGATTCGCTGGCTGGAACAGTCAGCGCAGACCTTTCGGGTGCCGATCTCGTGATAGTACTGGCTCCTATTAGTAAGTTTCCGGCCATGTTCTATGTGTCTCCTGACATCAAAGATCCTAGTAATCTGATCGGGAAAAAGATTGCCGTGAGCACATTTGGGGGCGAATCTCACTTTTCGGTGCTGGCCGCTCTGAAAGTCCTTGGCGTTCCCAAGGAGGAGGTAACAATCTTGCAAATTGGCACTCAGCCAGAGCGATTGGCAGCCTTACTTTCGAGACAGATCGCAGGGGCCACCTTCACACCTCCGGCGAACCTTAGAGCGGAAAGTGAAGGCTTGAGAAAGATAGTTGATCTTACTGAGTCGGATAAGCAATATTACAGCGGACCCATCTCTGTACGCAAGACGTTCCTAAACGAACATCAGGATACAGTGAAGGCGTTCATTCGAGCTTACGTTGAGGCTGTGAGATCTTATAAAACCAATCCGCAAACGGCCAAAGAGACGCTCAGTGCTTACACTCGGATCAGAGACACAAAGGCCCTGAATTATGCTTACGAATTCTACACTCGTTTTTATCGCGAAAATCCCAAGCCGGAATGCGCCACAGTGAAAGACTTTCTGCCCGACATGAAAGAAGCAACGCGTCGCACTGCGATCCTTTCCGATCCGTGTAGTATTGTAGCAGAATCTCTCTACTGAGGTTCATAATATTTTGCCCATATTCAACGTGTTGACGAAAGGAGAAGGAAAAAATGGCACAAGGTAAGTTTTCTGTAGAGCAATTAAGCGAGGAGCAAATCCTTGCCGACACGAAGCGGCGCCTTAGGATGTTCCCCATTGAGTTCGAGGAAAAAATCCCCACTTTAGACAAGCCGCTTATTATCGAAAGTGCTTGCCCGGGATGGCAATCTCGGATGTGGGGTCCACGAGAAATTTACGATCGCCTGCCGCCAGGATACAAGGAGGGAGGAGTCCGATTCCCAGCAGTGCCAGTCTCGATTGAAGATCAGGCCAGCACGGACATCGAAGCAGTCAAGGCCGGAGCAATCGCGATTCATCATCATCCGCGGCACCCTCAGGCCGGCATCATGATATCCGGATCGAAAATGGACCCTCCCCTATTGGCTGAAATTTATGATCGGGTCTTTGAAAAGGTGGATGCAGTCACCCTGCAACACACGTGGAGAAAAAATCAAGAAACCGGAGAGGTTGATTATATTACCCATACAAAAGAAATGTTGGAGAGGGGAAAGGGAAACAAGTACTGCCAAGGCAGCGTGGTCTTATTTAGTGGTACCTATGAGACTGACGATACTCGCAAGGCTTCTAGGCCAACTAAGGAAGGAGTGGAATGGTTGGAGAGCCACAACGTGAAACCAATTTACCAACTGTTTGATACCTATCACGCTTTGCATTTAAAACATGCTTTGATCGATACTGGCATTTCTAAATGGAAACCCTATGTTGTCAACGTCCACCTAGGGAAGCACCATGCCCATACGATTCACAAAGATCCCTGGGCAGCACTGCAGCTCATCACAAACATGAACATGGTCAAGGAAACAATCCCGGATAGTATCATCGGGATCTATCCCGGAGGTCGCAACTGGCTGCCCATAACGATGTTAGCGATCATGCTTGGGGCCGACATAGTAAGGGTGGGGATAGAGGAATGTTACTGGATGTGGCCACACAGAGATGAGATCATCCAGAAAAACGTTGATACGGTGAAGATAGCAGTGAAAATAGCAGAACTTTTGGGTCGAAGGGTTGTGACCGATGCTGACGAGGCTAGGAAAATATTGGGGTTGAAACGCACCTTCTGAGGGGGTGCGGTCCTTGCGGGCATGCCATAAGGGAAAGGTTTTTCTAAGGCTGAAAAAGTGGGTCTCAACGCTATTTTTCACAGTTAGGACGGTGTCTGTGACTTTTTATATTTCCGATTGTGAAGAATTCGGGCTAGGCCAGTAGGGAAAAGAATAGGAAGGACAGTGGCGCTTTTTAAAACTGGAAAAATGGAACCTCCTCCTGGGAAGGCTGGGAAGTGGGATGTGGTTGTTACCGAGAACATGTGCAAGGCCTGTAGCTTTTGTATCAGTATATGCCCGGTGGACGTGTTTGCATGGAGAGATAAACCAAACAAAATCGGTTGGATTCCGGTGTGGGTGTCCCATGAAGAAAACTGCGTGGGATGCATGCTCTGTTATCAGATTTGCCCCGATTTCTGCATTGATGTAATACCGAAGGGAGAGCCTCAGAGGAAAAAATCGGTGGAGGATTTGGGTACTCCCCAAAAACAGCAAAATGCACGCTAGCGCAGTTCTAAAAGAGCAGTTGATGGCACCATGGGTCGACTGGGCTCAGAAATTTTCCAACGGTCGCCGTCTCCTCGAGACGGGCACATATGCCTTAACTGAGGGGGCTATCGCAGCAGGTTGCCGGTTCTTTGGAGGTTACCCGATCACTCCCGCGACAGAAATTGCCGAACACATGTCCAAGCGTCTCCCGATGGTCGGAGGATTCTATGTTCAGGCCGAGGACGAACTGGCTGGAATGCACATGTGTGCAGGGGGAAGTCTTGGGGGCCTAAAAGCCATGACGGCCACTTCGGGGCCGGGTTACACTCTGATGCATGATGCCTACGGATGGGCGATTACCAATGAAATCCCCTTAGTGGTTGTCGATGCCATGCGAGTGGGGCCTATTAGTGGCATTACAGGAGCACCCGGTCAGGGAGAGTTTTATGTCTCTCGTTACTGCACGCATGGTGGCAATTTTGAAACCATTGTTCTTTCCCCGAACAGTGTCCAGGAGATGTTTTGGCTTGTGATCGACGCGTTCAATTTGTCCGAGAGGTTTCGCACGGTAGTAACAATACTGACCGATCAAGTTGTTGCTGACATGCAGGAGGATCTCTTCATACCTAGCAACTATGAGGAGCTTTCTGAAATTGTTGTGCCTCGACGCTACAATCTCAATTTACCCTTCTATCCGGGGGGTAGCGACGCAATCGATTTTCCACCCAATGTCGTCGGGCTGGGAACCGGAGTTTGCGTGTCCGCTTATACGCATACCGAAGAAGGATACGACATCGAGGAGATGGAAGCTCAATGGGAGCAGACTCAGCGCCTGGTGAATAAGATCCGTCACCATTCCGACCAAATTCTTCGCTATGAAGCTGTAGGTTTGGAGGACGCAGAGGTAATTGCTGTGGCTTATGGCGCCCCTTCGAGGACAGTTAAGACGGGTGTTCTGCAGGCTCGCCAGCGTGGCATCAAAGCGGGATTCCTTCGCCTTATTTCGTTGTGGCCGTTTCCCAACGAGCTCTTTGACAGAGATACTCACTACCTGGTTTGCGAACTGAATTACGATGGTCAGCTCGTGCGGGAAGTTCAACGGGCTGCTCCAGATAAGTCAAAGGTGCACTTTATGGGTAAAAGCGCGGAGCTGCATACGGTTGCCGAGGTCCGCGCGGCGCTCGCGGGCGTATCGGCGGAGCGAAAGATTCCCGAACTGCCCTACATTTGGACGGAGGTCAGGTAATGAACAATCTTGTCGAGAAGTATCTACGGCTGAATCAAGTCCCAACCAAGGCCTGTCATGGCTGTGGCATCGGGATGATTGAGAATTGGCTACTTCAGGCCATCGATGAGGTGGGATTCAAACGGCAGGACGTGATCTTTGGAACGGGAATCGGCTGCGTGGGCCGCCAGACTTTTGCCACCTGGGGAGGAGACAACTTTGGCGCTACCCATGGCCGGGCGCTTGCCGTGGCGACGGGTCTCAAACTGGCCCAGCCAGACAAGAAGTATCTGATAGTGGTGGGCGATGGGGACGCCGCCGCCATAGGCACCTCTCACCTGATCCATGCAGCCCGCCGCAATCTGGGAGTCACGGTGATTTGTGAAGATAACATGGGGTACGAATCCACCGGGGGACAATTTTCGCCCACCACGCCGGCTGACTACGTCACGAACTCAAGCCCCTACGGAATGGTTGAGCCGAGTTTCGACCCGTGCGAAGTGGTGAAGGCTGCGGGCGCGACTTTCGTGGCTGAGACCACCGCGGTCCAATGGAACCAGACAATTAAGATTGTCAAAAAGGCCTTGCAGAACGACGGTTTTTCTTTTGTCCATGTTCGCTTCCCTTGCAACGAGAATTTTGGCGCCTACGCGTTAGGGACGCGGGATACGATGAAGAATCTGGAGTGGATTTGGGAACACACCAAGGGAAAGAAGGCGAACGGAGAAGAATCCGATTTCAAGTGGGAGACGGGAATCAAGCATGACGCTAGTAATAGTCGCCCGGAGTTCTCCCGATTGCTGCGTGATCTGATTGGTCGGGCGCAGAGGAAAGACGAGGGACGTGCTGAGGCGGCGAGATGACTTCTCAAAGCTTATCTTCGATTAGAGAGCGAACCGAGATCCTAATTAGTGGCTTTGGCGGTCAAGGGGTGGTCAGAATGGGCCAAATCCTCGGCCTGTGTGCCATTAATCAAGGGCATAAGGTGACGATGCTGAAGAGCCACGGCACGGAGACGCGCGGCGGTTACGTTCGTGCTCAAATTGTCATCTCCCCAAACTATGTGGACAGTCCGGTAGTGGAGAACGCGGACGTTTTCGTCGCTTTTTCAGAACCTGCATATAAGAAATTCTATGATCTGGCGCGCGGAAAAATCCTCTATGATCCGGAGTTGGTTAAGGAAATACGGGATAGCGATCCAGACCGTCATATTGCGGTGCCGGCGACCATGCTTTCCAAAGAGAAGTTCAACAATCCGTTATTCGCCAACATGATCATGCTGGGTGTTCTGACGCGGGTCGCAGGCATGGATCTTGAGGCTATGCGTAAGGCCATGTTGGAAGTGATTCCTCGGTTCCATGAACAAAATCTGAAAGCCCTGGAGTTCGGCTACAACCTCCAATCCGCTCTTGATGCAGCGCCGGTCTCTTCAGGCTTGAAGGACTCCTCTCGGGGAGCAACGCGGGTTATGTAACTGATGGGCGAAATCGAACAAATATCGGTCCCACTGATTCAAAAAAGCTTTTCTCGCCCCTGGCACCGTGCATGGCCATCGCACCTACCCTTTTCGTTAGACTATCCCAATGTTCCGGTCTGGTGGGTTATAGACAAAAATCTGGACAGATTTGGCGACCGCGTAGCTGTTCGCTTTCTAGATCATGAGTCCCTGTGTGAAAGGCAAACAGTAATCTATTCGTGTCTCATTTCTCAGACACGATCCCTCGCGGCGGGTCTTCAAAGGCTCCGAATTCAAAAAGGTGATCGTGTCGCAATCTATCTACCCAATAGCCCGGAACTGATCGTCAGCTTCTACGGCATCTGGAGGGCGGGGGCCGTTGTTGTTCCTTGTAATCCCATGTTTAAGGAGCAAGAGCTCGAAACCCAGGTTAGAGATGCCGATGCCTGTCTCATGATTGCATCCGGAGAAGGTGCGGCCACGGCAGCTGCTGTGGCCAAGAAGATTGGTATCCCTTTAGTTCTAACGTCGCCGGGTGCAGGCCTTCACGCAAAAGACGTCATTTTCTTTGAAGGCTTGCTTGCGGAGGATCCGCGCCATCTGAGCGATGTTTTCATCAATCCTTCTGAAGACTTAGCTTTGTTACTCTATACGGGAGGTACGACCGGGGCACCTAAAGGTGCCATGCTCACCCACCGCAACATTGTTGCCAACACGATCCAGTTTGCGGAATGGTATGCCTTCGAGCCTGGACAGGAAACCTGCATCTCGGTTTTACCGATGTTTCACAGCGGCGGAATGTCGGGGGCGATGAACATTCCTCTTTACAGCGGTGCGACTCTTCTCGTTATGTCTCGATTCAACCCGCTATCCGTAGCTAAAGCGGTAGAAAGATTTCAGGCGACCCGGCTCTTTGGCGTCCCTACGATGTTTATCGCTCTGTTAAATAACGAAGAGGCGCGGCAGTCCGACTTTTCTTTTCTCAGGGCTTGTCGGACCAACGCGGCTCCTTTGCCTGCCAGTGTGAAGGCCGCCTTTGATGAGATGGTGGGACATGAGGTTTTGATCGAAGGTTACGGCCTTACGGAGACAAGTCCTCTTACCCACGCAAATCCAATTCAGAAAGCGAAGGCGGGATCGATCGGCATTCCCCTCCCGGATACAGATGCGAAGATTGTGGATCTGAGCACTCGGGAAGATTTGCCTCCTGGCAGGACCGGGGAGATCGTTATTCGGGGACCGCAGGTAATGAAAGGATATTGGAAAAAACCGGAGGAGACTTCGGAGGCGATAAAAGAGAACTGGCTCCACACCGGTGATGTCGCATACATGGACGACGAAGGGTATTTCTTTATCGTCGATCGCCTTAAAGATGTCATCAATACGGCTGGATACAAGGTGTGGCCGCGTGAGGTCGAAGAAGTAATCTACAACCATCCCTCAGTCAAAATGGTGGCCGTTGTTGGTGTTGAAGATAGCTACCGGGGGGAGGTGGTCAAGGCTTTTGTGGTCCCGAAAGAAAACTACTATGGCAGGGTCACTGAAGAGGAGATTATAAAATTTTGTAAGGAGCGACTGGCTGCTTACAAAGTGCCCCGGGTTGTGGAGTTCAGAGACGAGTTGCCTGTCAGTGGAGCAGGGAAGGTGCTACGGCGGGTGCTGAGAGAGCACGCCAGGACAGGACAAAAGAATCTCCTCGGAGATAAATCATGAGGATCATAAAGCATTTCCTTTTTTTGACCATAGCTTTCTGGACACAAGCTAATGTTGTTTTTGCGGAGGGGGTTCTTATCGGGGTTCCTGGATTAGGTGTGTCGTATTTCCCACTTGTTGCCGCAATGTACAAGGGGTTCATGAAAGAAGAGGGGCTGGAATCGAGCTTTATAGTGATGCGACCGGGAGTGATACCTGGCGCTCTTATGTCTGGGGACCTCGACTACACCACAGGCGGGTTCTCGACTGTTCCCGGTGCGGTTGCGAAAGGGTCTCCGCTTAAAACCTTCATAGTCGTTACCGGGAGACCGCAACATGCGCTGGTGGTAAAGAGGTCAGAAATCAAGAGCATTAAGGATTTGGTGGGAAAGCCGATAGCCGTCAACGCTGGTTCGGTAGAGAGAATGGCGATTGAGATATTTAGAAAGCATGGATTAGACCCGACAAAAGACCTCAAGCTTGTATACACGGGTGAGCCCGCCGCGCGGTTAGCAATGCTTGATAGGGGCTTGGTGGACGGCGCTATCTTGGATCTTGTTGGAACAGCAAAGGCTGAGGAGATTGGATTTAGAATCGTCCAGAATGCTGCTGAAATTGCCCAAATCCCTCTGGGAGGATTGGCGACGAGTGAGCGGAAGATAAAAAGTAATCCAGAGCAGGTAAAGCGGCTGATCCGGGCTACGTTGCGCGGGATTCAGTATTATATAGATACGCAGAATAAGGAAGAAATTATCCCGATGATTAGCAAGTGGTCAAAGCTTGAGCCCAAAATAGCGTCCAGGGTCTACGATCTGGGAGTTATCTCACATAATCGCGATGGAATGCCGACGGAGGAAATGATGCAGGAGGTGGCTAAAGGTTTGGCCGACGCCGGAGTTTTGCAAGCTTACGATCTTGTGAGAACAAAATTGCTGGACCTCACATTGCTTAGAGAGGTACTCACAGCGGGGTTGAAAAAATAGGTATTTCTTAAATGCGCCTGGCGATTGCCATAAGCGGAGGGCACTGAAAAAGCAGAAAGGCGTGATCCAAATAACGGCAGTCAACAAATAAGGAGGTGTTGAGATGAACAGTACTACGTCCCCAGAGAAGGTACTAACGGAAGCGTATGTCGCGGATGTCAAGCGGCGGCTGGAAATGCACCCCATTGAGTTTGAGGAGAGGATTCCCACGTTGGACAAACCGCTGATAATTGAGAGCGCATGTCCCGGTTGGCAATCCACTCACTGGGGCCCTCCTGAATTCTATCCCGTGAAGCCGCCAGGATACAAGCCGGGCGGTCTCCGATATGGTGCGATCCCCGTGTCCATAGAGGACCAGGTTAAAACAGATGTGGAGGCAGTTAAGGGCGGGGCAGCGTGTCTTCATCATCACCCGAGAGATCCCGAGACCGGCATCTCGGCGACGATGACCCCCAAGCACCACCCGGTGCTGGCGGAGGTGTATGGGCAAGTCTTTAAGCAGGTAGATGCCATCACGCTTGAGCATACGTGGTTTCGACAGCCTGATGGTTCGTTTGACTACATTCCCGACACCCAGAAACTCCTCGAGTTAGGAAAAGGCAATCGATACTGCCAGGGAGCGGTCACGATGTGGCCCCCCAATCACTCGTATCCTCGGAATTATGCAAGGGTGGTTCAGGAAGGTGTCAAGTTCATGGAGGCAAATCACATCAAGCCCATCCACAAGCTGCGATGTGGCTATAGTGTCAGGGAGATGGTACGGCTGCTTCTAGACACTGGGGTCATGACGCACAAACCGTACGTCCTCGTTCACGACATGGGTCATCCTTATGGCTGGCCTCTGGACATGGATCCCTGGATGCCGATCGATCTCGTGGCCAGCATTATGCAAACCAAGCAACGCATCCCCGATAGCATCATCGGTGTTTATTCAGGGGGAAGAAACTGGCTGCCTATTACGATCACAGCAATACTGATGGGAGTCGATATAGTTAGGACAGGCATCGAGGATACCTACTGGATGTATCCTCATAAAGATGATGTCATTCAAAGTAACCAGGAGGCTGTGAAGAAGATCGTGGGCTTCTGTAATTTCATCGGAAGACCCGTAGCGACGGTGGAGCAAGCAAGAAAGATCATGGGCATAACACTCACCAGCCGATAGGCAATCTTTTAGATGACTTCTTGCATTGGAATGAAAGGAGCTGGGACATGGTGACCAAGCTGTTTTCTCTGTGTTTCTTTTTTCTACTTTTAGCTCATGGTCCTGCCTCTGCCGAGAAAATTAAAATGTCATTCAGCGCTCTAACCGGCTCTCAATCGCCGATGTGGATTGCAAAGGAACAAGGTTTTTTTAAAAAGCACGGCTTGGATGTAGACCTTGTCTATATTGTTAGTACGCGGGTTGGGGCTCAGGCCATGCTGGCCGGAGAGGTTAAAGCTGGCCTTGTAGATTTGGGTAATATTGTTCGGGTAAATCTTGCGGGTGGGGATCTTGTCTTGGTTGCCGTTACAAGGAATAAGCCAAATTTTTTCCTCGTATCCCTAAAAGAAATTACGGACATACAGCAGCTGCGAGGAAAAAGAGTGGGGATAGGCCAGCTTGGCGGACCTCCTGATTACACTTCTCGAATGGTCCTCGAGAAAAACGGCTTGAAGCCCGACAGGGATGTTAGGATAGTTCAAATGCTGGTTGGTCAGGGCGGCCGTTTGGCCGCTCTGCAAGCGGGAGCAATTGAAGCGATAGTTATTAATCCTCCTTTGACCCTGGTAGCAAAAAAGTTAGGTTTCAATTTATTGCTGGACTACTCTGATGTGTTGCCGCCTTTTGTAGTTACTGGGCTGGCGACAACACGTAAATACATTGAGGAAAATCCTAAAGCTGTCGAAAACTCTGTGAGGGCGATTGTCGACGCCACGAATTACATCCTCTCAAACGAGGACGGCACGACAAAAGTAATTAGCCGATATATGAAATTAACAGACCAGACCATTCTAAAAGACTACTATCGCCAGGTGGCGTTAAAGGAAATCAGCAAGTCGGTTTTCCCCGACGTCGAAGCCGTTAAGTTTTTTCTGGCTCAGGAGCGCGTGCCTCCTGGGAAGGTAAAACCGGAGGATTTTATAGATACCAGGTTCCTCGATAGGCTAAAAAAGGAGGGGTATTTTTAACTTTTGGGGGTGAAGGAATGAAAAAGATTTATGTTCCATTTAGAGATCGTCTTGGGAAACGGCCGTGGCCGAATCAGGCTAGACTGGCCTTTGCTATGTACATAGCGGTCGAGGAGTGGACAGTGGAGAACATGAAACAGTACAATCGTATCCCTCCAGGCACTCCGCGACCTATTCCCGGGGTAGGGCCTGATCTATCTATTTTGACAACTATTGAATATGGCTACCGGGTAGGTGTTTGGCGGCTCTTAGACGTCATGGATCAATGTAGATTGAAAACGTCAATCTTGGCTAGTAGCCTCGCGGCGGAGAGACACCCAGACCTCTTTCGTGAATTGGTGAAGCGGGGGTTTGAGCTTATTGGGCACGGTTATGATCAGGCGGTATGGATGACGGAATTGAACGATTCCGAACTCCAAGAAACGATAAGGAAGTCGAATCGTATCTTTCTGGAAGTGACGGGTACTAGGCCCGTGGGTTGGGGTTCGCCGGGGACGCGACAGCACGAAAATATCCTGAGCATGTTGCTTGAGGAAGGCTTTCGTTATCACATGGGGTTTCACGACGATGAGCTCCCCTACTTTGTAGAGATTAACGGCAATAAGATGGTAGAGATTCCCTACCGGATTGGTGATGCGGGTGAACTGAATGATTACTACATTTGGAGTGAGCATGATCATCGGATCCCCTCAGAAGCTTTTCTTTACATGAAGGAATTTTTTGATGCCAAATATGAGGAATCCTCCAGAACTCCTCAGCTCGTGACGTTAGGGTGTCATCCTTATGTCTCAGGGCGAGCAGACCACGCGAAAGTCATAAAGGAATTTCTGCAATACATCCATTCGTTCAGGGACGTCTGGATCGCGGGACGTTTCGGCGACATAGCGGATTGGTGGGGAAGCAACGGTGAGAAGTTTTAGTTCCATACGAGGAGGAATACATGCCGAAGAGCCTCAGGACCTTCTTGGAGGATTGCCGTAAAGAGATCCCCAACGAGATCGTCCACATTACGAAGGTGGTGGATCCATCTCATTACGATGTCACCGCTATCATCAAGCACCTTGGGGCGATGAAAAAATTCCCCATCCTTATTTTTGATCATCCTCTAAACCTGCATGGGAGAGTCAGCGAGTTCAAGCTGGTCATGAATTGTGAGATCTCGCAACTGTTGGACTAGAAGATAGTTATCGTGGAGAAGCTGTTAAAGCCTTTGTAGTCCCGAAAGGGAGCTTGGATGGCAAGGTTGCCGAAGAGGAGATCATAAAGTTTTGTAAGGACAGACTAGCGGCTTACAAAGTGCCCCGGGTCGTAGAGTTTAGAAACGCATTGCCTGTCAGTGCAGCAGGGAAAGTGCTCCGGCGGGCTCTGCGTGAGCGATCAGAAGCAGGATAGCGTTGCTTCTTCTCGTGCGGTGCCTGAATACTTGCAGGATTTTTGTTTGTGAAGAGCTTAAAGGGGTAATAGACGCCCCATTTGGTTAG
>Ga0209514_10002081_pt1 | contig 31975 bp, 27 predicted proteins | sample Subgrocontami58m_FD_187452 | JGI IMG/M metagenome (GOLD analysis project Ga0209514, IMG submission 187452) | Subsurface groundwater microbial communities from S. Glens Falls, New York, USA - GMW37 contaminated, 5.8 m (SPAdes) (version 3) | ecosystem: Environmental > Aquatic > Deep subsurface >...
CGGTAATAGCGCATCACTACCCTCCAATCCTAACTTCAAGAGTCATTGCGAGCCCGCAGGGCGCGGCAATCTCGCTTTTTAGATCGCCACGGCGCCCGAGGGTCGCCTCGCGATGACAACGTCAGTTTCTTTCATTAATGACACCGATACGCAGCACCGGGGGCAGGTTGCCCGCAATAGCAAAACTTACTCGATAACGACCTTATCGTAGGCCATTTTTGTATTTTTTCTCAGTAGTTCCAAGAACTTAACAATGTCATCGTCCGTCCGGTACCGGGATTGGTCATACTTGTCATAGTGGACGATTTCTTTCAGGTCCCGGCGGTAGGGGGGCGCGGGAACATGCGTCGCGTATCCTACCGGGATGAGGGTATGGATGATGATATCGTCGGGTATCTCCAGGAGCTCTTTAACCCTTCTTTCCCAACCCAGATTGACGCTCACCCACTGCGTCCCCAGTCCCAGGGCGGCGGCGGCCAGACAGATAAGCTGGGTGGCATTGCCCACGTTTTTCAGATAGGTGCCCTGCGGCCCGCCTTCGCCGTTGAAAAAATGGGTGGCCAGAACCGTGGCCTGGTAGGTTCTCAAGTCGCCGCAGACGGCAATGATGGCCGGGGCATTTTTCCAGGCGGGCTGCTGGGTGTAAAAGGTCTTGAACATGTTATGCCGGTACTGTACCTGCCGCGTCTCCTCGATGGCGCAAAGCCGCCGGCGGCTGTATTCGATATTGATGTCGGCGATCTTGTCTTTCGTCGCCTGGTCCCTGACGACCACAAACTCCCAGGGCTGCCCGTTGGCGCCCGACATGGCGAAGCGGGCCGTATCGAGAATCTTTTCCAAGGCCCCTTCGGGCAGTGGATCGGGTTTAAAATTACGAACGCTTCTTCTTCCTGTGGCAACTTCAAAAAAATCCATTTCTAACCTCCATTTTCACTGAATTGTTTAGTTGACGCTCCGCAAAAATCCACCGCCACGTACGAGCAGCTTGGTTGTTGAACTATGTCTTGCCTTCCGCCTGCAGCTTCTCCCCGATATCCTTTTCCAGGGTCTTCTTGTCTACCTTCTGTCCCTCCGCCACCATGGGCAGGGCATCGATAGTTTCCAGTCGTTCCGGTATCTTATACGGAGCAATGCCCTTATCCTTCAGGAAGGAAACCATCTCCGGCAGGGTAAAATCTTCTCCCCCCCGGGCAACGACATAAGCGCAGGCCCGCTCCCCCATTAGCAGGCACGGCATCTTGACGACGGCCGCCGCCGCGACCCGGGGATGGGTAACGAGCAGATTCTCGATCTCTACCGGATAGATATTCTGGCCGCCCCGGATGATCATATCCTTCTTGCGGCCCACGATCAGCAGGTGGCCCCCTTCATCGAACTGGCCCAGGTCGCCGGTGCAATACCAGCCGTCCTTGTTCCAGACCTGCCAGGTAGTTTCAGGATCTTTGTAATAACCGGAAACGGCCGCCGGCCCCCTGAGGAGCACTTCCCCCGCTTCGCCGGGCGGCACTTCTTCGCCCTGCTCGTCTACCAGCCGGACTTCGGCCGCCGCGTAAGGTTTGCCCACGGTGCGCAACCGAACTTCCAGCGAATCGTCGAGCCCCCCCATGCAGGCCGCCGCGCAATCGATGCTGCTGTAATTCTGGATGAGCGGGCAGCCCAGTTTTCTTTCCACCTCCACCGCCACCTCATAGGCCAGCGGCGCCCCCATCGTCAGGACCGCCCGCAGGGAGCTGACGTCATACTTGTCGAAGTCGGGATGGTTGATGAGCATGGTCAGCTGGGCCGGAACCACGGGGGCGAAGGTTACCCCTTCTTTTTCAATGATCTCCAGGGCTTCCAGGGGAGAGAAGTGTTCCAGCATAACAATTTTCGCGCCCGCCAGGGGGGCGGCCAGATAGACCCGGCCATTGGAGCCGACCGCCGTAGGCGTCATGGCGGCCAGGACGTCTTCACTGGTGATCCGGAGGTTCTTCACACAGTTTCTCTCCCGCCACATAAAGGAACAGATGGGATTTTCCACGAATTTCGGCATCCCCGTGGTGCCCGTGGTGGGGACGACGAGGGAGAACTCCTCCGCCCCGGCCTTCGTAGTCCGAAAAATCTCCCGGGAAAAATTCTCCGGCAGGGGCCGGTCCAGCATTTCCTGGAGAGAAACGGCGCCGGCCGGCACCTCATCGCCCGCCACGATCACGTGCTTAAGATTGGGCAAGCGGGGTCGAATCTCGCTGATCATGTCATAATAGTCGAAATGCCTTAACTGCCAGGGGATGACCACCGCCACCGCTTCGGTCCGTGAAAGGGCGTGGAACATTTCACTGTGGCGCCAGGTCCGCATGATCGGCAGGCACAGGAGACCCGCCCGCTCGCAGGCGACCCGCAAGAGGCAAAGCTCGACGCTGTTGGGAAGCTGGAGGACCACCATTTGGTCTTTCGTCAGACCCATTTCCAGGAAACTGTACGCCAGCTTGTCTATCAACTGGTTCGCTTCCCGCCAGGTCACCCTGGTCAGGGCATCGACGACGGCCTCCCGCTCGGGATAGATCTCGGCATTGCGCTCCCAGACGTCAGAAACGGTGAGGGAATCCCAGTAGCCCTTCTTCCTGTATTCCTCAAACATCTCCGGGGTGTATCGTGTGGGTTTAGCCAATTATACTGCCTCCTATTTTATATTCGGCGACCAGATAGATATCCGCTTGATATCTTGAGTAGTTAGAAGTTATCGGGCTGACGCTTGATTTCCGAATTTTTACCGCAATGACGCCTGATCTCTTGGATTTTTGTGTGAACTATACTCCCCCCCGGAAAAAGTCAATATCTTTTTTCCCAGCCTTTCGCCCGGCAGAAGCACGGGTGAACAGTCGTTAAATTTACCTTTACTTTATTGTTAGCTTATGGCATAGGGCGCCTGTGTTCTGTATAAAAATCACAACTACGAGGTAGAATATATTATGGATAAATTAGAATGCCCCCATTGCGGCGGTCCTCTGGGCAACGGGGTAACAGTTTGCGGGGAATGCGGCAAGGAAGTACCTGATTCTCAGGAACCTTCCCCCGCGCCGGAAGCGGCTCCCAGCCAGGAAAATTCCCCGGCGCCGGAGGCACAGCCAAGCAGCAGGAAGATTTATGCTGTCCTGGCCGTATTCCTGGTCGTGGTCGGGGGGGTAGCCCTGCTGCTTTTTACCGGCCTGGTGCCCAATCCTTTGACGGGTGTCTCGACGGCGGCCGTCGTGAATGGAGAAAAGATCTCTCAGGAAGAGGTTAACCAAAAATTCGAGATGTTCAAGAAGATCTATGGGCAAAACAGCCAGATGGATTTTTCCAGTCCGGAAGGTCAAAAGATGATGGCGGACATGAAAAGGCAGGTTTTGAACACCATGATCCAGGAAAAGATACTGCTGACGGAGGCGGTGAAAGAAAAGATTGTCGTTTCTCCCCAGGATATCAGCAGCAGAATCGACGCTATCAAGAAGGCGATGAACCTCGCCGATAAGGATTTCGAGGCCTTTATTAAGAGCCATGGCATGGATATGAAGGGCTTTGAAAAAAGAATCGAAAAGGAAGCTTTGATCAACAAGCTTATCGCCAAAGGCACCGAAGAAAAAGGGCTAACCAAAGACGCCTGGCTGACCATGCTGAACGAGAGGGCTAAAGTGGAAGTCTCTATGAAGTAAACTTTACGGCTCCCTGATAGACTAAAAACCCCATACCCGGGAGACCGGGGCATGGGGTTTTTCTTTGCCCAGGCGTTTCCGCCCCGGATTACTCTCCATCCTTCCGCCGTCCGGTAAAATAGCCGATATTTTCCAGGACTTCCTGCTCCTTCTCGATTTCTTCCGCACAATAGATCCAGATATGGTAGCTCTCCAGTCCCAGGATGGTAACGCCGGTCACGAAAATGGCCCAGAAATTTTCCGGCAGGGTCCCGGAAAAATGATAGAAGAAATAAAAACCGGCCAGATAACCGGCGTGGCTCAACCCGCCGGCTTTGCCTGAACCGCTCATCATCCGTGACAGGATGAGAATGATTGCGGAAAAAATGTAAACAATCAGGAGCGCGCTGATCATCCCCGCGGAAGGGGGATGACCGAGGGCCGCCCGGAGGGACTCGCTCAGGGGGGGAAGAAAAGCAAAATCGCTCAGTGCCCCCACACTGAAAAGAACGAAGAAGGCAACGGCCAGCAACTCTATGGTAAACTTATTATGGAGCTGGCGGATTTTTCCTAAAGTTTCTTCTCGGAGCTGTTCATGATTGGTTCTCCGGTCCGGCATGGCTGCTGTTTTCCGCAGACTTTATTCCCCCTTATTCCTTTTCTCTAATTCCCGCCGGACCTGATGCAACTCCATGGCTATTGACCTGATATGCGAAGCAATTTTCCCTATTTCTCCGCTCTCGTGAATTGTCGGCTGTTCCAGATGCCCGCCGGCCGCCTGAGCGGAAAAGTCGGCCAGGGACCTTATGGGCAGGAAAACATTGCGCCTGAGCAACGCGGCCACGCCGCCGATGGTTACCATAAGCACCATAACGCTGAAAATGATCATGCGGCCCCTCATAACAGCCAGGTACTCGAGCAAGGGGTCCGCCGAAAGCCCAATGTCCAGAGTGCCCAATACCTGCTGACCGGCAGGGTGTACATGGCAAACGGCATTAAAACATTCCGGTTCGTTGTAAACAGGCGCCGTTATAGCGAGAACCTCCGTGCCTGTTTTGTTGGCATACCGGCGCGCCTGCTTCATATTGCCCAGGGTGGCAGCGGGGACGGGGGTGCTGTGGCATTCGACGCAGCCGGCGGTATTCTTGTCCACGTAACGTCCCAGTTCCTCGCCCGCAGCCGAAAACATAATCAGCCCCTTTTTGTTGAAGATGCGCACGTGCTCGACCCCCTCCTGGGTGCCGATGTTTTTGATGATATTCTGGAGCGTGTCCCGATCGTCGTGCAGCATGGCGTAACGCGTCGACTTGACGATGGTATGGGCCTGATTGGTGGCATATTTTATTGTTTCATTCGTCATATCGGTTTTCATAATCGTATAAAGCAGAATGCAGCATACGATAACGAAACCGGTCACCGCCATCGTTACCGGTACAATGGCACGGGCAGTCAATGATTTAAGCATGCCGACCTCTTTATTTACATCTTATGGCACCGGTCACAATTCTCCTGGACGGTAAAAGCGGCCTTGCCGTCATGGCAGGCCCCGCAGGATTGTGCCTGCTCCATTTGCGCCATTGTTTTTGGTTTATTCTTGGCCGTAGGCAGGTAAAGTTTGACGTGGCAATCGCCACACTTATACATGGCGGTATGCAGTTCGTGGCTGAACTTGACGTCGCCGGTGTCTTTCACCTTGAACTCCACCTCTTTGACGGGATGGCACTTCGCGCATTCCGAGACACCGAAGGCCGCCTTGCCGTTATGGCAGGCGCCGCAGGATTTCCCTTTTTCCATCTGCGCCATGGTCACGGGCTTTTTGACCGCCATATCGAAAACTTTGGGGTGGCAGGCGGCGCATTGATAAGCGCCGAGATGCTTTTTGTGACCGAAGATCACCGGTCCGGTTTCCTTTACTTTAATCGCTACATTCGCCACTTTATGACACTGGATGCATTCCTGGAGCCCGAAGGCCCGCTTGCCGTTGTGGCAGGCCCCGCAGGATTTACCTTTTTCCATATCCGCCATGGAAAAGCGGGCTTTGCTCCTGAGATTGAAGATGGCATTGTGGCAGGTTTTGCAGTTGCTTTTGATGCCCTCTTGCCTGAAATGCTGGTTATGGTTGAATACGACCTTGCCAAAATTGGGGATTTTTAAAGTGACGTCCTTGATATCGACCGAATAGGCGTATGAACAGGTAAGAACCGTCGCCGCCAAGATGAATAACGCGTACCGATACTTCATTATTGCCTCCTGAGATCGAAAATAACCGTATCGCGGCTTTGCCAAAGAAACGGACCCCCTCCTCTCCAGGCGGGGGCCATTATAAGTAAACGCCTGATAATAGTCAATTCCAATTGTCAATCGGCCCGGCAGGCAAGCGGCGGTGGAAAAAGGAACCCAGGGAAAGGTTACTGCGGATGCGATTCCACCTTTTCCCAGCCCGTCCACATTTGCCGGAAATGGGCAAAAGGCGTGTGGCCCAAGGTGGCCATATAAACGTGGACACATAAGAAAGCAAAGAAAGAGCAGGCGATCAGGTAATGGCCGTCCACGAGAATCTTGATGCCCCCGATCATGATGATCCACCCGCGGAGGGGGGCGATATTCATGAGCAGCAGACCGCTGACGATCACCAGGGGCAAGAGAATGAACATGATGAAGAGATAGCTGAGTTTTTGTATGGAGTTGAACTTGTTGTCCAGTGTAGCGCTGTGGGGATTCTGCCGGCCCAGGAAATAGGCAAAAAAGTAGAAGAAAGCCTGCCGGAAGATCCCCCGCCTGATGTCCTCCAGATTGGGGATATAGAGTTTTACCAGACTGCGGGCGACAAAGAGATAGTAAAAGATCCAGAGAAAAAAGGAAAACGATACTGTCACGCCGGCGATGTTGTGCAGTTTAATGGCTGCCTTATAAGTGCCGAAGATGTTGGCATATTCCGGAAATCTGATCTGGATGCCGGTGAGGCAAAGGGTCACGATTCCAAAAGCGTTCAACCAATGCCATATCCTTACCGGAGTGGGCGTAAGATAGACTTGTTCCTGGGATTGGGCTGGCAACATATCAGTTCTCCTTTCTTTTGTTTCTGGTGAGGAAGCGCAGGGAGCCATGAAAAATGGGCACCATCAGTCCACCCAGCGCAATCAGCCCCCCAATGATGCTCAGGGTCTTATTGCGCGTGGCGCCCAGCATGTAGAAATCGGGTGTTCCGTAAAGGATGTCCATAATGGCGCCTTTCTCCACGGCCAGGCGGCTGTACGTGCCGTCCGGCTCGGGAAAAGCCAGATAACTTGTTTGCTGCACTTTCGGTCCCGCGGCATGGCAGAAAGTGCAATCCCAGCGATTATCAAGTATCTGGTAGCTGTGGGTTACGACCTCGGGCATCATTGTCCCCAGAAGACTCATGTTTCCATAGCGGCCGCCTCTATTGAATTTCTTCAGTTCATCCAGGGAAATAAGTCTGTCGTCATTTTCATCGATCAGGCTTGCGGCTGTCTTCCCGGCCGGCAGGAAAGGCTGCAAATCTTTGTACCCCGCCAGATTCACGCCTCCCCCAGGCGAAGCGGAAGAATTCTTCGCCAGGTACAAAGTAATGACATAATTTTGCGACCCTGTATGGCAGGTTATGCAGGGCAGGGAATCGATATGGAGCGCTGCCTGAGGCAGCCACTGGGAGTGGCTCTCGACCGTCGCCGAATGTTCATGGCACTTGGCGCACTGGATGTTGATGTCACGGCCGGAGACAGACAGCAAGGGTTTCACGGCATGAGGATTGTGGCAGTCGGCGCAGCCGGCATTATTGCCATGGAGACTCTGAGCATACTCTGCATGGACCGATACGTGGCAATCCTTGCACATGGCGCGGGACGGCCTGACTCCGTCGGCGGGATGACGTTTCGTCACCTTGTCATGACAGGAAGCGCAGCCGATGCGGGAATGCGTGGTCAGGGAATATTTGGCCGGATCGACATAAAGATGCGAGCCGTAACTGATGATGGTCTTTTCTCCATGACAGGCGAGACAGCCATTTTCCGCCGCCTGCCCCGCCGTCGCCGCGATCAGGGGCCAGGGCATCAAAGCCAGGGCAATGAGAAACATCTTTGTCCGCGTCATCGGTCTTCCTCCTTGGCAGCTGCAGGCTATAGGCGGCGCCTGACCGATAATTTCCGGGCGGGTGCCACTCAGCGATTACTTTGTCCTAACGATCTCTTATTCCTTGATGCACGCTCTTGCAGGGGCTGTGCCAGCCCTCGTAAACTCAGCCATAAAACTTAATTATGAGATATCATTAATAGTTAGCTAATGGAGGGGCCTGATAAATTAACGATCGCCCGTAAAATGTACATAGGTGGTATACACCGGGAAACCACTCATCAGGCATCGTCTCCATTACCCTGCCATAAGTTGGCAATAACAGAGGAATTTTTTCAGCGGATGCTCAGTGTACAAGAAAATTATACACAGCGGCATTTGCCAGACGAAACCTTCTTATGCCATTAATCATGAATTTACAATACCTTATATCAATTATATCAAATTGACTAATTAGCAAAATTACTATATGGTGATGACAATAATATACAGGCCGCCGCCCTTGGCTTTGCAGCTTCCAGCCAAGGCCTGACGCCGATGACCTCTGACCTTGGAATTATGGAAACAGCGAAACACAGCATCCTTGTTGTTGATGACGAAGCGGTCATCAGGGAGGGAATGCGGCGGATTCTTTCGGCGGCCGGCCATCAGGTGGATACCTCGGCCAGCGGTCGCATCGCGATAGAAAAAATACAGGAACAGGATTTTGATGTCGTAATTACGGACCTTAAAATGCCCGGCATGGACGGCATGGAAGTTCTGAAAACGATTAAAATACTGCAGCCTGAAGTACCGGTTATTATCATAACCGGCTATTCAACCGTCGATACGGCCGTAGAGGCCATGAAGAACGGTGCCTTTGATTATATAGCCAAACCTTTTACTTCCGATATTATCACCGACAAAGTTCAAAAGGCCATCAATCATAAGGCCTTAACCTCGGAAAGCCTTGCAGCCCGGAAAGATTTCGATACCGGTCACGGTTTTGATGATTTTGTAGGCGAAAGCCCGGAAATGCAGAAGGTGTATCGCCGCATTATACAGGTCGCCCCGACCGACAGCACGGTGTTGATTTACGGAGAAAGCGGCACCGGCAAAGAACTGGTGGCGCGCGCCATCCACCGGAACAGCCCCCGGCACGACCACCCCTTTGTGGCCGTGGACTGCACCTCACTTCCGGAAACCTTGCTGGAAAGCGAACTTTTCGGCCATGTCAAAGGCTCATTTACCGGCGCCATCCATAGCAAGACCGGGCTTTTCAAAGTGGCCGATGGCGGCACGCTTTTTTTGGACGAAATCTCCAACATCAGCCTCGCCACTCAGGCGAAATTGCTGCGGGTGTTGCAGGAACGGGTGTTGACCCCCATCGGCGATACCAAGCCCGTGCCGATAAATATCAGGCTGGTGGCAGCCACAAACCTGGACGTACGGACGATGGTGGCCAAAGGGACCTTTCGGGAAGACCTCTTCTTCCGCCTTAACGTCATCCCGATTAATCTCCCCCGCCTCCGGGAAAGAAAAGGAGACCTGCCGCTTTTGATCCTTCACTTCCTGAGGAAGTTTTCCGAAGAGGTGGGCAAGGAAGTGCGCGGTCTGTCCACCGAGGCCATGACTTTATTAGAGGAATATTTGTTTCCCGGCAATGTGCGGGAACTGGAGAATATCATTGAACGGGCCGTTGTGCTTTGCGAAGGCGACATCATCCAGTTGGCCGACCTGGAGTTGAGATCAGTCGATGCTGAAAAAAGTCCGGACCGTGATTTTGTGCCTCAGAGCCTGGAAGAATTGAAAGAAACGAAGAAACAGATTCGCGAGCGGGCCGTAGAGCCCGTTGAAAAGGCCTTTGTCATCAATGCCCTCAAAAGGAATAACTGGAATGTCTCGCAGGCGGCGGAAGAAACGGGTATGCTGCGCCCCAATTTCCACGCGCTCTTAAAAAAACTGGGTATCTCCGTCCGGAACGAGCAGAAGAATTAAGCCATCAAAACCGAGGCAGGCAGTCCCAAGAAAAACGGGGCTGCCTGCCAGGGGAAGGAGGCAAGGGTTATATTTTTTTTGCCGCCGGCCGATCAGCATTGCGGCGGCGTTTCAAGACCGCTGATGCGGTTATCGCCGCCAGGCCAACGCCTGTCTCCATGGGCCGCAAGAATTTCGCCAGGTCCTTCCAGAAAATAACGTTGGAAGCGACCTTCGGTTTAGCCGGCAGACCGTCGTAGAGGCCGACCTTCTCTTCCAGTACATATACCACATGGGTTCCGCCGAAAAACTTGTCCCCGTAAACGGAGGCCTCTCCTCCGAGTTCCTGCACCCGCCGGTAGGCCAGCTTGAGCATTTCCTCCTTGTTGCCGAACTGCATCGCCCCCGTAGGGCAGGCCTGGACACAAGCGGGGAGCAGGTTATTTTGCACCCGGTCAGGGCAAAGACCGCACTTATAAACCTTGTTTTCTTCCTCACTGTACCTGGCCTTGCCGAAAGGACAGGCGACGACGCAGGACTGGCAGCCGATGCATTTTTCATCGTTTCTGGCAATGGCCCCATAATCCAGACGAACTCTGGCCCCGGCGGGGCATATCTTTTCACAGGTGGCCTCGGTGCAATGCATGCAACTATCGGCTCGAAACAGCCATTTCACTTTCCCGGTCTTATCCGACACTTCCCGGAAGCGGACCAAAGTCCAGGTATTGCCCTGGAGGTCGGGGGGATTTTGATAGGTACCGGTGTTCTGCGTCGACCCTGCCGGCAGCTTATTCCACTGCTTGCAGGCGATCTGGCAACTCCGGCAACCGATGCACTTGGACACGTCGATGAGCTTAACTTTTTCCATCATTTAGGCCGCCCCCCTTCCTGAAGATATTGACCATAAAGGCTTTGCTTTCCGGGATCATGGTATTACCGTCGCCGATTGTCGGTGTCAGCCGATTGGCCGCATTGCCGAAGGTGAACAATTCCGGCCTCTTGTCATTGGCCCCGTATGACCTTGTCGCCGAAGTCGCCCAACCGAAATGCCAGGGCAGGGCGACCTCATGGACGATTTTGCCATCAATGAGAAAGGGCTTGAATCTTTCCGTGACCATGGCAATGGCCTCGGCCTGGCCCCGGGCCGACTTGATGAATATATGGTCTCCGCTTTTGATGCCCTTTTCTTCGGCCAACGAAACGCTTATTTCCACAAAAAGGCTGGGTTGCATCTCCACCAGCCAGGGCTGCCACCTGGTCAGGACCCCCGATTGCCAGTGTTCGCTGACCCTCATGGTCGTGCAGACGATGGGCAACAGGGGATCGGCGCTCCGTGCCCCATCCATTTCCGTCCCCACCCCCGGCTTATCCCATCTCTTGATCACCGGATTATTCATCTGGGGCGACAGGAGGTTCTTTGCCAGGGGGCTTTCCAGCGGCTCGTAATGCTCCGGGAAGGGACCATCCGTCAAACCCGGCCCGAAGATACTGGCTACGCCGTCGGGCTTCATGATGAAAGGCGGCCTTCCCGAACCGGGATTGCCGACGCCGTCCGGCACATCGCCCGTCCATTTGGTTCCGTCCCAGGTGATGACGGGGCGCTTGGCATCCCAGGGCTGGCCCTTAAGGTCAACGGAGGCGCCGTTATAGATGATCCTGCGGTTCAGGGGCCAACTCCAGGCCCATTCGGGATAAAGTCCAATGCCGCTTGCGTCGGCCCGGCCCCGCCGGGCGGCCATATTCCCTTTCTCAGCATAGGAATTACAGTAGATCCAGCATCCCGAAGCGGTGGACCCGTCATCCTGGAGGAAGGGAAAGGAGGGAACGGGCTCCCCTTTCTTAAAGGCCCGCTTGCTGGCCTGATCTATCTTGTCTTCCAGGAAATAGCCGTTGATCTCTTTGGCCACGGCATGGATATCCACTGCCGTCAACCGGCTGTCGATAACCGAGGCGCCGTAGTTCCAGGTCATTTTTGTCAGGGCCTCTTTCAGGGGACCGCCTTCTTTTTCGTACAGCTCTTTGATATTGAAATAAAGATCCGTAATGATATCGCTATCCGGCCTGGCCTCCCCCGGCGGTTCGACGGCCTTGTACCGCCACTGCATCAACCGGCCGCTGTTCGTAATGCTTCCCTCCTTTTCGAAGGAGAAGGCACAGGGCAGCAGGAAGACTTCCGTTTTTATCTTCTTTGGATCCACGCCGGGCGCCCGCCAGAAATCACCGGTTTCATTGTCAAAGAGGTTGACATTGACCATCCAATCAAGCTTGGTCAGCGCTTGTCTTACTTTAAATATGTTGGCCCCGCTGACTGCCGGATTCATGCCCCAGGCGAAAAAGCCGGTAAACTTCTCCTTGTACATCTGATCAAAGAGGGAAAGCCAGGAGTAATCGACACCGTCGTCCAATTTGGGCAGGTAGGAATAGGCCTCTTCCAGCGAGGCGTTCAGGCCGTAGAAAGACCGCAGCAGGCTGGCGCTGTATTTGGGGAAGTTTTTCCACCAGTTGAGACTGTCCGGTTCTTTCGTTTTCGGCGTCCGCTTTTCGTTGTAGACCGCCAGGGTGGCATCGGCAGCTCTGGGGGCAGCGAGGTAACCGGGGAGAATGTGAAAGAGGAGCCCGTAATCCGTAGATCCCTGGACGTTGGCCTCCCCCCGGAGGGCCTGAACGCCGCCGCCAGCAATGCCCATGTTGCCCAGGAGCATCTGGACAATGGACATGGCCCGGATGTTCTGGGTGCCCACGGTATGCTGCGTCCAGCCCATGGCGTAGAGGATGTTGCCCGCCTTGTCGGGGCGGCCCGTTTTGGAATATTCTTGGTAAACTTCCAGTAGCTTGCCTGTCGGTGTGCCGGTTATCCTGGACACCATCTCCGGCGTATAGCGAGAATAATGCTTTTTTAACAATTGATAGGCGCATTGGGGATCGCGCAGGTTGTTGTCCTTCTTTATCTTACCTGCGGCATCCACCTGATAAGACCAGGTAGCTTTATCATAAGCTTCGCCCTTAAGTCCGGAGAAAACGCCGTCGTTATCCCCGGGAAGCTGGAAAGCGGGGTTAACCAGGAAGCAGGCGTTGGTATAATTTTTCACATATTCTTCCTGAATCAGGTTGTTATCCAGGATATACTTGATCATCCCCCCCAGAAAGGCAATATCCGTCCCCGAACGCAGGGGGGCATAAATATGCGACTTGGCGGCGGACTGGGTAAACCTCGGGTCCACGCAGATGAGCGTGGCGCCTTTTTCTACGGCCTTAGTTATCCACTTGAACGATACGGGATGATTGGAGGCCGGGTTGCTGCCCATAATGAGAAGGCAATCGCTGTTTTGAAAATCCGTCCAATGATTCGTCATGGCGCCGCGTCCGAACGACTCTCCCAGAGCCGCTACCGTGGCGCTGTGTCAAATCCTGGCCTGGTGCTCTATGTAGACCAGCCCCAACCCCCTTAAGAATTTCTGATAGAGATAACATTCTTCATTATCCAGGGCGGCGCTGCCCACCGAGGCGATACCCTCGGTCCGGTTGACCGCCTGCCCCTTGTCGTTGGTCAAGCGGAAACTCTTATCCCGGCTGTTTTTGATATTCCGGGCGATCCTGTCGAGCGCCCATTCCCAGTCCACCTCTTTCCATTCAGTGGCAAAGGGTGCGCGGTAAAGGGGTTTCGTCAGTCGATTGGCATTGTTGGCGCTCATCTGATAAAGTGAGCTGCCTTTGCTGCACAAGGCACCGGCATTGATCGGACTGTCGGGATCGCCTTCCGTATTGATTACCTTGCCGTAATTGGTGGTTGACATGATAATACTGCAACCTACGGAACAGTATGGACAAATAGTGGTGGTTTCCTTAGCGTACTTGATCTTGAGCGGTTTGGCATAGGCGGATACCGGCTTGAGGCTGATATCGATGCCACTGGCCGCTAATACCGCCCCCGAGACCTTGAGAAAATTTCGCCGGCTAAGATGCATAGACTTGCTCTCCCTTCACTGGCAATGCGAATGATGACACACCGTCATTGCAGCTAATTATTTCCCTGAGCAATTACATGACGGCATCGCCATAGCAACGAATATGCCGTTATTTTCCACAGCAGATAAAAAAATGTATCATATTGTTATAAAAAGTAATTTTTGAAAGGAGTGTAAGCGGTAGAGGCATTGCTAAGCATTTTTCTGAAGGTGATTTGTATAACAATCTAACATCCTTGTTCAAAATCTTTACAGTTTCAGAATGCCGGTAACGCGAGCCGGTGCCATAAAACATAACTAATAGCAATTAGGCCATTGCTGAGTTGTGGTTAGGTCGCGGAGGTGCTGGCAGCCAGCGTCTCACTGCCCCGGGGGGAGAGGGGCAATTTGATCGTGAAAGTTGTGCCTGCGTTGACCCTGCTTTGCACTTCGATCTTGCCGCCATGCCGCTCGATGATGCCAAAGGATACGGAAAGACCCAATCCCGTGCCTCGTTCGCTTTTCGTCGTGAAGAAAGGATCAAAGATCCTTTCCATATCCTCTTCCGTAATCCCCGTTCCCGTGTCGGTTATCTTCAGGCAGGCGTATTCTTCGTTTTCCGTATAGGTCGTGAGCCGGATGCTGCCGCCATTGGGCATTGCCTGACCCGCATTGATCAACATGTTGATGAAGACCTGCTCCAATTGGTTCTCGTCCACCGGGATGAGTGCCAAATCGTCCTGATACTCCTTGATGATTTCGATATTTTGAAAGCCCGCCTGGCGACCGATGAGACCGAGGGTGTCATCCATGATTTTGTTCAGGGAAGCCGGCTTCTTCTGCGGGATCGATTCGCGGGAAAAATCGAGCAGTCCTCGGACAATCTTCGCACAGCGCTGCGCCTCATTGATGACGACATCCAGATCCGCTTTAAGCGACGGGTCCAGCTGCGGACTCTGGCTGGTCAGGTTCGCGAACATCAGGATACCCGTGAGAGGATTGTTTATCTCGTGGGTAATGCCGGCCACCAGCCTGCCGAGAGAAACCAGCTTCTGCGAACGGATCAACTGAGTCTGCATCTGCTTTATTTCACTAGCCCTTTCGGCAACCTTAACCTCAAGATTTTTTCCCCACTCCTCCAGCTCCATCCGGGCGCTTTTCAGGCTGGCAGTCATTTGATTGAAGGCATCGGAAAGTTCCCCCATCTCATCACGGGACACATTTTGGACCGAGGCGTCGAGGTCTCCCCGGGCGATCCGTTTAGTTTGCGTCAAAAGGCTCTTGACCGGACGATTGACGAGACGATGGGTGAGGAAGGTGATGGCCAGCGAAATAGACAGGAGCAGAAAAATGGTGAGGAAAATGATCTTGTTGCGGTAAGAACCGATCAACGTGTTCATATTTTCCAGCGAAACGATGATATCGAGAACGCCCAAAATCCTCTGCTTGGGCGGATGGAAATGGCAGGAGGATGTATAACAGCTCTCTTCGTTGTAAAAGGCCTTGGCCATGCCTACCACCTGCCTGCCCTTATCGAAAAAGACCCGGCTCCGGTTCATCGTCGAGGCATGCACCTTCGGCTCGCCGCTGGCGTGACACATATTGCAGCCTGCCTCTTTCTTGTCTAGATATCTGCCGATTTCGGCCTGGTCCGTCGAAAAGGTTATGAAACCGCTCTTGTTGATCATCCTGATATGCTCGACCCCTTCCAGGGTGCCCACTTCCTCGATCATTTCGTAGGCCCTTTTCCGGTTATCCTCCAGCATTTCATAATGGGTGCTTTTAATTATCGTCTCGCTCAATTTGTCGGCGTCCGAGATCGCCGCTTCCAGCAGCATGGTCTTAAGAGTGGCAATGTTGAGGTAGGCAAAGAACATCATGAAGACCAGCAGGATCAGACTGGTGGCGATGGTCAATTTGGAAATAAGGCTGATGCGCAAGTTTCGTACTCCCGGGAAATGCGGGCGGTAAATTGGAAATCATTTGCTGCGTATTTTTGTAGAAGATGATTTCGTTAACGCACTTATCCCGTTCAGCGGGGTTTGGTAAAAAGTAATTTCGTCAACGCCTTTATCCCGTTTACCGGGTTCTGACGTTGCCTTCCTTTGGTCTCATTGCCCCTGAGGTTTAACCTACTGGCAAATGATAGTCAAGCCAGTTGTGAAAACCCCGCCGCATTTCCGTTTGTCAGTTGTGCCTAAATTGTGATACTGCTGCGCCATGGGCTACGACGCGTTCAAGAATATCACCCTTCAGCAACTGGAAAGCCTCATCGCTTTAACCGAGGCCGGCAGCTTTACCCGGGCGGCCGCCATGTTATTTCTTTCGCAGTCCACATTGACCAAGCAAATCCAGAGCATGGAGGATTCAGCGGGAACAAAACTGGTAAACCGCGGCCGTACGGGTATTTCTCTCACACCGGAAGGGCAGATTATCTATGAATACGCCAAGCGTACCACCCGTTTGCGGGAAGATGCCAAGGAGCGCCTCGAACGACTCAAAAATCAGGAATCGGGACACCTTTACATTTCGGCCAGCAGTGCGCCGGCCACTTACATTCTGCCCCGGTTGCTGACCCAGCTCTATCATGCCCATCCGGGCATAAACGCCCATGTCCAGATGCACGACAGTGAGGAGACACTGCAAATCATCCTCAATGGTCAGGCGGAAATGGGGCTGATCGGGAAAGAAACCTTTAACAAGAGATTAATTTCCGAACGGTTCTGCAAGGATGAACTGGTGCTGGCAACCCCCCTCTCTCATCCCTTCGCCGGGAGGGAAGGCGTGACGGTCGAGGAACTCTTGCAGACGCCCTTCGTGATGCGGGAACACGGTTCAGGGACACGGGAGATCGTCGAAGCGGCGCTGCAAAGTCGTTTCGGCAAAAGCCTGACCCTGTTCAACACAGTTTGCGAAGTGGGCAGCTCCGAGGCGGTCAAGGAAGCCATCCTGGCCGGGTTGGGCGTGTCGATTCTGTCCCTATTTGCTGTCCGGCGGGAAATTGAACAGGGTCTTCTCACCACCGTCAGGATCGTCGATTGCCCGATAGAGAGATACTTCTACCTGATCTATCGGAAGAATTTCCCCTTAAGAACACACCATCGGCATTTCCTGGACGCTGCCAGGAAGTACCAGCCCCTCTGATCTTTTTTTGCTATTGATCTTAAGACTTGTTTTTGGTATAGGCCTTCGAAACATATCCAAAACATTGGGGGATCGTTCAATGGTAGGACAACGGACTCTGACTCCGTGAATCGTGGTTCGAATCCACGTCTCCCAGCCAACAAAATCAAGGGGTTAGATTAATGGCTTAGCAAATAACTGCTTAAGCCATTTTTGTTGATGGGTCGTTTATTACCACTCCTTTACCACTTTTTGATTTCTGCTTTATTTGTTAATATACTAACCGACACCCAATTTGAGGTGCTTTTTTGGAACAATTAGCAGATAGAGTAACCTGGGCAATTGTAAGAATTTCACAAGATGAAAATCTTTCAGATGAAGAGCTGGCTAAAATTATTGGCACAAATAAAAACACTCTTGCCGCTTATCGGAATAAAGAAGGTTTGATCAAGGGAGGTGTCCTTACGGGATTAATCCGGCATTTTAATTACAACAGCATCCTGGCTCCTGAAAGTCACTCTCAAATAGCAAATTGCAGGATGCGGGTAAGCTACTAATGAAATGAGCTTTTCAGTTGATAGAGGTATATAAATAACTTGAACCGGCAAAGGAAAAATGTTGGGAAAGGGCACTCTAATGACGAAAATGGATCTAATATGTCTATATCTTAACTTGAAAAAACAATGAGCTCTTTTCTGTTAATTAACCATTGACTTGTTTTCTTTCGTCTTGAGCCTGCGATCAGTGATGATCGATTTTTTTGCACATATGGTTGTCCGGCCGTCGAGTCTTTGAATACGATGCGATTGCCGTTCCGACTCACCACTATCCAATGTTCGGAAGGTTTAGTCACACCGATAATCCCGCACATCGCAGATCGATCGTTAAAAATTGCATCGAATTTTTTCCAGTATATATCATTTGACTCCGGGATACTGTGTATAAACGGATAGCGTACTTGAATATGATCGATATTTTTAAGGCAAGCCCGGATCATTCGTTGCATATCTCTGAATGTGGTGCCACACCACAACACATCCGGCCATCGCCGCTTATTAAGTGCTTCGCATGCTAATTTGAAGATAACTTCTTTGTGAGTATAGTTACATTCTTCAAGGGCATTGGCAATTGCATATGGTCCGCAAAGACCATCCAAATCACCCTGGTAACTCGGTGCCATCTTATTTATCCTTCATTCGTGATATCATTTGGGTTAACGGGTAATTTGAGGGGGCCACACAAGGAGCTTTCAGTGCTGCTCGTTGGCGGGCTCCTCGAAGTTGTTGTAAAAGGCCTTATAAAACGGACTTACCTTTAACGGCTCCAAGGTCCACTTGTATTTCTTTCCCTTACCTAATTAAGTAATCGCTAATTTATTTCAAGTCTTAGAGTCGAGTAGGCCGGTAATAAAGGCTATGCCACAATTTTTATATATCAAAGGTGATAAGCTCTTACAAGTGCTATCTTTGTAAGGTTGATATTCTTAAAAAATATTATTCGTCAGGTATCCGTTAAATAAGCTCTAATGAAACAAAGCCTTGGTTATAGAATGACGTTACTATCTGTTATTAAAAGCGTTTTACAATTAATCGCTAAACAGTAATGGTTTCATAATGATACGGCATGCATACTATCTGTAGTGTAAATATTTCTTGCAATATACTATATATAGTGATATGAAAAACTAACAAAAAAGGCCCCAACTTATGAGATCGGGGCCTTACCGGGTAAAAATCACCCGCGCAGTGGTTCTGGAAGATGAATAAAGCCTAGCATACGGGAAAACCGATGTCAAGCAGAAACGTCTTTCCTCGGGAGATTTTTAAATCTATCCGGGGAAGGGTGGTGATAGAATGCCTGTAAAAGCTAAAAAGCCTGTAGCAAAGGTGGCTGCTAAAAAAGTAGCAGCTAAAAAACCAGTGGCAAAGGCAGCTGCACAGCCGGTGGCAAAGGCGACTGTGAAAAAAGTAGCAGCTAAAAAGCCAGTGGCAAAGAAGGCTGCAAAGCCGGTGGCAAAGGTGGCTGCTAAAAAAGTAGCAGCTAAAAAACCAGTGGCAAAGGTAGCTGCACAGCCGGTGGCAAAGGCGACTGTGAAAAAAGTAGCAGCTAAAAAGCCAGTGGCAAAGGCAGCTGTACAGCCGGTGGCAAAGGCGACTGTGAAAAAAGTAGCAGCTAAAAAACCAGCGGCAAAGGTAGTTAAGAAGAAATAACAATTTAGCAGAGGCTCTGTCCATTACGAGCAGGGCCTCTTTTTTTTATACTGACCACTTATGTCATTGGACTAATCAACAACTATGTGAACGGTGAAGAAGGCTTATGGGGTGGCCGGTGTGTGTCCGTTACCTATGAAATGGGGTAAAACAACAGCACACCAACTTTAATGAAAGCGAATACTTCTAGTAAAACAGGAGGCTTAGATATCTTTCTAATTCGCCTCTCACGCCAGAAGCAGGGACCATTTCCGCATTTTTCCGCTTCACTCTCACCTTCATTCGGCCTGCGCCTCATTCCGGGTCGGCAACCAAGGGAGAAATGCTTGCCTTACACCGAGAGAATTCACTTCGCTTAAAATTGCGCTCCACGCAGTGCTACGTTCATACACTTGGTGCGATCTGAGCGGAGTTCAGAATTCGCATACAGACGCCTCATACTGCACGGCTGCATGTTCACGACCCTCGGACTAATACTCCGCCAACAGCGAGTAACAGAGGTGTGATAAAATCGTGATAGACACCAAGGAAAAGAAAGGGAACAGATAGAATAAGAGGAAATAGATAGAAAATATTTTTTGCGCCTAAGTCTAATGATTTACGGGAAACCAGGCCCTTAATCAAGGGGTTTAAATTATTGACTTTTTATAACTCTGACTCCGTGAATCGTGGTTCGAATCCACGTCTCCCAGCCAATCAAATTTTTAGTAAGCAAGAAATTATTTTCTGCGCTTTTTTACCCCTCAAGGGGGTACTGAAAAGAGTGGCAAGAAATAATTTCGTAAACTTACTTATCCCGTTTATCGGGGTTAGGGGGTTGCAAGTCGCCGCAGTGGTTTGTGACCCTTTTTTATGATATTGCTATCTTGGCAAGGCCTTCCGTATCGCCGGCGCAAGTTTGTGCAGCTGGTTCTTCGTGATAAAATCATAGGCCCCTTTGGTAATAATCTCTTTGGCCAAGTCTTCATTAGTAGCACCGGTCACAAGAATAAAAGGCGTATCGGAACAGCGCTCCTTTGCCTCAGCAAGGGCCAGTGAGCCGTTGTATTGCGGAAGGTCATAGTCGGAAAGAATTAGATCGGGAGAAAATTCCTGTAGCGCCTGCCGAAAGTTCGCTTCCGTGATCACTCTTTTTGATATGAAGGGAATTTCCGCTTCTTGAAGTTCAAATTCCATCATATCGGCATCGGCTGAGCAATCTTCGAGAATTAGAATCCGAATAGTTTTATCCACAATCATCACTCGTAAAGGTATCGTTGGAATATAATATTGTAATCACTGCTTAAATGTAATAGGAATTTTATGGCAGAAGAATAGTAGGTCTAAAATATGGTTTGGGGACAATTAAGCGGAAAACGGCCGCGGGGACCGGCCTGATTTTCTCCTCTGGAAAAATTTTGCCGGATATAATAATAGACTGTAAGGAGCAACACTGTGATTCCCATTTTGGCCGTCAAGGCAGGCATAAGACATGGCAACTGAGCGTATTCTGATCGTAGATGATGATGAAAGCTTTCTGGATCTCTTGGGAGCATATGTTGACACTTTCGGCTTTGACTACGAAACGGCCAAAGACGGCCGAGACGCATTAGAGAAGCTGCGGGAGGGGAGCTTTTCCATTGTCTTGACCGACATGATCATGCCCCGGATGGATGGGATGGAACTGCTCAAACATCTCCGCGTGCATTATGCCAAATTAGGCGTCATCGCTATAACCGGCGGCCTTGATTTTTCCTATACCCACGTTATTAAAGCCGGCGCCAGTGACTTCATTTCCAAGCCCTTCAGCGCCGATGAACTGGAAGCCAAACTGAACCGGCTGGTCAGAGAATTGAAAATAATTCGGGAATTGGAGAAACACGCTATCCGTGACTCCCTGACCGACCTTTATAACCGCAGGTACTTCGACAGCAAGATCCTGGATGAGGTGAAACGCACCGAGCGCCAGGGCCATAAAGTATTTCTGCAGATGATAGACATTGACAATCTCAAGGGATACAATGATGAATTCGGCCACCAGGGAGGCGATGAACTCTTGCGGTGCGTGAGTGGGATCCTGCAGAAATCGATCAGGGAAAATGTCGACTGGGTGTTCCGTTACGGTGGAGACGAGTTCGGCATCATCATTACCGAGGTGGAATTACCCCAGGTTGCCAGGATTGCGGAGCGAATATTGGAAAGCTACCAGGAAAAAAATTTTATTGGAACTGGTTTGAGCATCGGGGTTGCCCGGTTCTTCCATCGTACCGGCAGATCCTGGCAGGAAGAAATTACCGACCTGGTAGCTCGGGCAGACAAGGCCCTTTATGCCGCCAAGAGTCAGGGCAAAAACCAGGTCTATTTTGACGATACCCTGTAGCCATTGAAGTTATTTCCTGCCAAACCCACTGTCAACGGGGGCGGCCGCGTTTCTTCCCGCCAGGCGGCCAAAAACCAAAGCAGTGGACAGACCGCCGGATGCCCCGGCATGATAGCTGCCCTTATAGGTTTTAACGCCGGCGATTTCATAGGGTTTGCCAAAGGCCCAGTTCACGATGGAACCCGCCGCAAAGAGCCCCGGTATAGGCTCATTCTCCAGATTCAAGACCTCCGTTTTCGCATTAATTTTCAAGCCTCCCAGGGGATGGTTCAGGCCGGGCAAGACCGGGTGCAGGGCATAAAAAGGAGGCCTCTCGATGGGCAGGGCGTGGACGGTTTTTGGCATGGGGAGGCCTTGGGCTTGACCATCCTGGACATGGGCGTTAAATCCCGCAATGGTTTTCAGCAAGGCTGCAGGTGAAACAGCTATTTTTGCGGCCAGTTCTTCCAGCGTGTCGGCCACCTGCATGACCTCGTTCTTCTGGGGATAGGCGTCAAATTCCTCCTGATGCAAGGCACGGGCGTGGTCGTCAAAAATCAGGGCAGCTTCGTTGCCCGGCTGGTAGACGATAGCATTGGCGATCGTATCGCTGTCGGCAATCCCTTCATCCAGGAAGCGCCGGCCATCGCGGTTGAGATAGATGCCGCAGTGATAGAGGTTGGGCAGACCGCGGGAGGGGCCCTCGCCCAGGAGTTTATCGGTAGTGCGAATATGGCTTACCGATAAATTGATCATTTGCGCGCCCAGTTCGGCAGCCATGATGAGGCCGTCGCCCGTATTATGGGTGCTCCCTGTCACTAAGGGAAGATATGTAACGTCCGGCCCCAAATACTTGAGCATCATTTCCTGATTGCCGGTAAAGCTCCCCGTGGCCAGGACCACGGACCGGGCCCGGAAGTTAAATTCACCATTCTTGTTACGGGCCCGGGCGCCGATCACCCGGGGGCCGTCGGTAAGCAATTGGAGCGCCTTGGTTTCAAAGAGGAGACGCACTCCCTTTTGCTCACAGATATGATAAAAAAAGGGGCAGATAGCCGGCCCCCTTCCCAGGACTCTATCTCCTTTCTTTTGGTAGGGCATATGCAGTTCATCTCTCAGCCAGCGGCAATCCTTATCAATTCTTTGCAGGTAGGCCCGGAGCACTTCGCCCTCCACCCGGCCCCATCCCTGCTCCAGGTGTCTGGCGAGCAGGTCCTCCAGGGGGCCTTCCAGGGAAAATCGGTGCAGACCGCCGCCGCCTGCCCGGTAAGTATCATTGGCCCGGCCACCGGGAGCATGATGCTTGTCGATTTTCTTGCCGGTCATGGGTTCCAGCTTGTCCAGCACGGTAACCCTGACGCCATTTGCTGCAGCCTCAACGGCCGCCGTTAATCCCGCGATTCCCGCACCCAGAACCAAAACATCTTGTCCTTCATCTGTAATGACTTTCGGCATATTTCTCACAATCCTTTTTGAAATAATCCTAGACAGGCAGCACCGAACTGGCATCCAGGCCGGGAGCCAAAGGAATAAATTATTTTCATTCTTCTCCAAATCCTGATAGTGTGTCAAGGGGAAAACGTTGCGGCGGAGCCTCAGCCTCAAATTTCTGATGCCCTTCATTCTGGGGATATGGTAGGCAAGCGGTCCCAGGGGATGGGCCCTGGGAAAGAAGTCGTATTATTGCACCGACAGGGGGGGAAAGATGCCACCAATATTGGCGATTGACGCAAAAGAAGATAAAAAGGCGGAGGCCTTCGGAACCCTGGCCGGGGAAATCGCCCATGACATGAACAATGTATTGGGGGTAATCTTCGCTTATGCAGAACTGCTCCAGGAAAAATTGCCCCGGGGAAACTCTTTAAGGCCCTACGTCGACAACATCCTGGCAGCGGGTGAAAAGGGGGCGGCAATCATGCAGGACTTGCTGATCCTGACCCGAAAAAAGGATGCGCCCACATCCAGCATAGTTAATATCAACAAAGCAATATCTGATTGCCTAAAAACCCCGGTATTTCAGAAAATACAGATTTCTCACCCCGGAGTAACCTTCAGGGCGGAGCTGGCAGGCGGCTTGTTGAATATCGGCGGCGCTCCCACTGAGCTGGGAAAAACGATCCTGAATCTCTTGTCCAATGCGGCGGGAGCTGCTGGCCATTCCGGGGAAGTGATAATTCGCACGGAGAAACGCCATCTTGGCAATCCCCTCCCCGGCGGCGATGCAATCGCGGCCGGGGAATATGCCGTCCTGACTGTTTCTGACACGGGAGCGGGGATCTCGACAGCGGAGCTGGCGCCGATATTTGAACCTTTCTATGCCACTAAGACCCTGGGAAGAAGCGGAACCGGACTGGAGTTGCCGATCGTCTGGAGGACCGTGAGGGATCTCGGCGGTTGCATCGAGGTAAAGAGCGAGGCTGGAGCAGGAAGCACCTTTACCCTTTACTTCCCCCTGGCGGGAGAAGAATTGAGCGTGGAGCAACAAGCAATGCCTCCGGAACCCTTCATGGGCCGTGGGGAGTCAATCCTGGTTGTGGATGATATGCCTGCCCAGAGGGACCTCGCCACCAGGATGCTGAAGCGCCTGGGATACAATGTGCGTGCGGTCGCCAACGGCAATGAAGCGGTCCGGTACCTGCAAGACCATCAGGCAGACCTGGTGGTGCTGGATATGATTATGGACCACGGAATGGATGGACTGGAGACGTATGAGCGCATCCTGGAAATCAGCCCCGGGCAGCGGGCCGTCATTGTCAGCGGCTTTTCCGAAACGGATCGGGTAAGGAAGGCACAAGAATTGGGAGCGGGGCCTTACGTCAGAAAGCCTTACCTGCTGCACGAACTGGGGTTCGCCGTCCGGAACAATCTGTCCGGCGTACCGTTGGCGACCGGTAAGGACGATGCCGAAATCGGCAACTGCTCATAAATCAAGCTCAGGAGCTTGAAATCCAGAGTTGAAGTAGTGGGGCTAACTTCCGGATTCTGGCTCCCGGCTCCTGAGTGCTTAAAATTATTTAAAATATCTGTCGAGCAGCCCTCTGAATGCCGCGCCATGCCGCGCTTCATCTTTGCACATTTCGTGAACGGTGTCATGGATGGCATCATAGCCAAGTTCTTTTGACATTACTGCCAGGTCCTTTTTGCCCCGGCAGGCGCCACACTCCGCTTCAGCCCTCAGCTGCAGATTCTTTTTAGTGTCGGCATAAACTACCTCTCCCAGCAACTCGGCAAACCGGGCGGCGTGATCAGCTTCTTCGAAGGCAAACCGCCTGTATGCCTCGGCGATTTCAGGATAGCCTTCCCTGTCCGCCTGGCGGCCCATTGCGAGATACATCCCCACCTCCGTACATTCGCCCAGGAAATTTGCCCGGAGCCCTTCCACGACTGCGGGGTCCATACCGCCGGCCACTCCCACTTTATGCTGGTCCGCCCATTGCACTGAATCTTCCGCTTTTGCGGTGAATTTTTCCTTTAACGCCCCGCATTGGGGACACTTATCCGGGGCTTCACTGCCTTCATAAACGTAACCGCACACACTACAGACAAATCTCTGCATCTTGCATAACCTCCTTAATTTTAGTGAACTACTGCCAACACATCATGTTTTGACAATATTCCGGAAACCTTACCTCCCTGCCAGGTGGTCCAAGGTAACACTTTGCAAAATAGCCTTCATTTGGTCCTGCACCTCCTTCCAGACCGGATGGACCGTACAGGTGGAATCACGACTGCAGATCCCTTCGGCCAGGACGCACCTGTTCAATACGATCGGCCCTTCGACGGCCTCCACAATCTCCAGCAGGGTAATCTCTCCCGGCTGGCGGCCCAGAGTGAATCCGCCACCGATGCCCCGGTAAGACCTGACCAGTCCGATTTTATTGAATTGCTGAAAAATTTTCGCCATGAATGGCTGGGACACGCCAATTTCAGCGGCAATATCACTGAGCAGGGAAACCTGGTCCTGAGGTTTGCCGGCTAAATGCACCATGCCTCTAATCGCGTAATCCGCCCGCCGCGTAATCTGCATCATAATTGATTAAACCCAAAAAAGACCTTTTTAGTCTTTTATGCCAGGCGCTGAAATTTGTCAAGCAATTTATTAGTTGGAATTTTGCGGTCGAATGATTAATATAAGATTGTGTTTCATTGGACCAAGGTCCAATATCTTTTAATGTCGCGGCACTTTAAAACTGAACGTAAGTAAAACTCCGAACCGGCAAAGGCAAATGATGACGTTGCAGGAAAGATTAAACACCCTCAAGCCCAACGCTATCGTCTCCGTGGTGGATGACGATGCCTCTGTTCGCAGGTCCTTAGGGAGATTGCTGAAATCCATGGGATTCGAGGTGCAAACTTATTCCTCCGCCATGGAATTCCTCCAAAATGGACCGCTCCATGCTTACGGTTGCGCGGTCATCGATGTCCGCATGCCCGGGATGAGCGGCCTTGATTTGCAGAAGCAACTGCTGGCGGATGGTATCGGGCTGCCCGTCGTCATCATTTCCGCCTTGGAGGATAACGGCATTCAATCACAGGCACTGGAAACCGGCGCCCTGGCCTTTTTGCAGAAACCCTTCAGCGATCCCTCCCTGCTGGAGGCGTTGTGCCTGGCTCTCGAACACTGTAAACGATCGGCACTGCAAGACGGCAACAACGGCCGCTGATCCACCGATCAGGCTTCGTCAAGGTCCAGCCGGCACCGCTTTTTTCCTTGTTGATCCCCTGTCGTGACTGGCAAGAAATCCCCTTCCTCCGGTTGTCCCCGTCGCCCCTCTTGATTGATTCGTGATAAAAGTGTTAAGATGCCGGTAGACAGAATGTCTAATTCCGACGGCCACAAAATTTGCCATTACAAATAAGGTTTCACAACTCCGTAAAGAGTGCGCAGGGTAGCGGGCCAGATGAAAAAGAAGGCAAAGACAGCGGTATTGATGATATCTCCGGAAACGGGCCGTCTTCCGAAAGATATGGGCCCCCTGGCCCGGTATGTCTCCGGCAAGAGCGGCGGCATGGGAGAAGTCGTAGCCGCACTGTGCGAAGGTTTGAGTCAAAGGGGAATTGATTGTCATCTTGCCACCTTGAACCTTAAGAAAAGGTTTCAACAGGAAGGCAACCTGGACGACGCGCGGTGGTACGCAATCCGCCATCGCCTTGATCCGGAAAAGATCCACCTGGTAAGTTCCTCCCTTTTTTCCCACCTTTCCAGCGCCTATACGGGCAATCCCCTCTTGAACGCCGCTGAATTTCAGCGACAGCTGGTAAATTCCTTTATCCTTAATGTGCGGGCAAAACATGGGGGGAAACTCATCATCCACAGCCACGACTGGATGGCGGGAGGCGTAATCACCGCCTACGCGCGATTCCGGGAATGCCCGGTTTTGCATACAATCCACAATGTCCATACCGGTCATATCCCTTTGGACATGCTCTTTGGTGTGGAATTGGACCGTTTGAATCCCTATCTCTATTTTTCACAGGAACAGGGCAAACTCTGCATCGATTCTCAGGTTACAGCGATCAAGAACGCAAATATAGTCAGCTTTGTAGGCAAGCGTTTCCTCCAGGAATTGATGGAGGGATATTTCGCCGATCAGGCGATCATTTCCCCGGCCGTCCGCCGGGAAGTTAAGGAGAAATACGCGTACGGGGCCACTCTGACGATTATCAACGCTCCTTCTCCGAATCTGTACCCCGAGCATTGTGAATATCTGGCCCACCCTTTCGGCCCCGATGATGATATTATAGCCGCGAAGCGCGGAAACCTCGTGCAATTTCAGCAAAAAACCGGATTGCAGGTCAATCCGGAGGCGATCCTCCTCTACTGGCCGTCACGATTGGACCCCACACAAAAAGGGATTCATCTGCTGGAGGACATCGCCCAGCGTTTCGTGATCGAACACGGTGATACCCAGATCGCGATCGTCGGCAACGGCGTAGGCGAAGACCAGAGCCACGAAGAAATCTGCGGCCGCATAGCCTGGTCCTCGGGCGGCAAAATCGTCTACTACCCTTTCAACGAACCGCTGTCGATGCTGGGTTTTGCCGCTGCCAACGACGTCTTCGGCGCTTCACTCTACGAGCCCTGCGGCCAGATAGACCAGATCGGCAACCTTTACGGGGCAACGGCAACTAACCGGGATACGGGCGGCTATCATGATAAGATCGAGGAATTGTCCCTGGCCGTCGACGGAGCCTCCGCAGACCGGGGCAATGGTTTCTTATTCCATGATTACGACCCGGGGGGTCTCTGGTACGGCTTGCACCGGAGTGTCGAATTTCACCGGCGTCCCGCCGAAATCAGGGAACCGCAGCTGAGGAGGATTATGAGGGAAACCAGGTGGAAACACAGCCCGGACCGGATGGTGGACGAATACATAGCCGCCTACAAGCGGCTGAACGGCGGCCTGCCCTTGGCCTGATCATCATGGATAGGGGCACCGTGCATCAAACTGCAAAGCTCCCTTTTTCCGATCGCTATACCAGCAATGGACAGCAATGTCCAAGTCCTGCCGGCGAAAATGGCCGTCATACCGGCGAAGGCCGGTATCCAGGTCCTATTCCTGGATTCCGGATCAAGTCCGGAATGACTACTTTATTTTCAGCGTGCGTCGCATCAAGGCGAGAGCAGGTTTTGCAACGGCCGGAAAGGATGAGTCCTGTTAGATAAGCTCCCCGATTCTGGCTATCGCTGCCTCCAATTTTTCCGGCTGGGGTCCGCCTGCCTGGGCCATATCAGGGCGGCCGCCGCCGCTGCCACCGACGATCGGCGCGATTTCTTTGATGATTTTTCCAGCGTGGTAGCGTTCCTTAAGATCCGCCGTCACCAGGCAGAGCAGCATGGCCTTGCCTTCATTCTTCGTGCCCAGCAAAATAATACCGGAACGGAGCCGGTCCCGAAGCTGGTCGCCCAGTTCGCGCAAGGTTTTGACATCCGCCGCCTCCACGACGGCGGCCAACACGCGCACCCCCTTGATGTCCCTGGCCTGTCCCAGCAGGTCACCGGAATCCCTCGCTGCCAGCTTTCCCTTCAGCAAGTCAATGTCCCGCTCCAGGTCCCGCTGGTTCTTAAGGATCTTTTCCACCCGCCCGGCAATCTCGAAGGCGCCGGCCTTCAAGAGGTTCGCCGTTTTCTTCACCTCTTCTTCCAGTCTGGCGATATAACGAAAAGCCTCCCGGCCCGTCACCGCCTCGATGCGCCGCACGCCCGCCGCAATGGACGATTCAGAGGTAATCTTCAGCAAACCGACATCGCCTGTCCGGGCAACGTGGGTCCCGCCGCAGAGCTCTTTGCTGACCTCGCCCATCTGCACCACCCGGACCACATCCCCGTATTTCTCATCGAACACGGCTGTCGCCCCTGTTTTTACGGCCTCCGTCAAGGACAGGACAACCGTGGTCACAGGAAAGTTTCCCCGGATGAAATCATTGGCCAGTGTTTCGATGCGCCGCAAGTCGTCTTCCTCGATGCGTGAAAAATGGGTAAAGTCGAAACGGAGCCGTTCGGCACTGACCAAAGAACCGGACTGCTTCACATGGTCGCCCAGGACGGTCCTGATGGCGGCTTGCAGGATATGGGTGGCCGAATGGTTGGCCTCGATGGCCCGCCTGCTTTCCACGTCCACCTTGAGCAGGACCCGGTCACCCAACTGAACCTGCCCGGTTTTAACAGACCCAAGGTGGGTAATCACATCTTCCAGGGGACGCCGGGCATCGGTTACTTCAAAAAGGAAAGCGCTGCCTTCTCCGGCGATGATGCCCCGGTCCCCCACCTGGCCGCCCTTTTCGCCATAAAAGGGCGTCTGATCAACGATGATTTCCCCTTTTTCCCCGGCGGTCAGGCTGTTTGCCGGCTGTCCCTCTTTCAGGATGGCGCGCACCCGGGAGCTTCCCGCTGTCACTCCTTCATAGCCGGTGAAGGGGGCGCCGCTCTCGGGGGTGGAAAATTGGTGATAACTTTCCGCCACCGCTTCCTGGCCGCTTCCCTTCCAGGATTCCCGCGCCTTTTCCCGCTGGGCCTCCATGGCCGCAGCAAAACCTTCCATATCGATAGCAAACCCTTCCTTCCGGACGATGTCAGCTGTCAGGTCCGTCGGGAAACCGTGGGTGTCGTAGAGTTTAAAGACTACCTCGCCGGGGATGACCTTTTTACCCTGCCTCTTTAAGAGCGCCACCTCATCGGCCAGGATTTTCAGGCCCCCGTCCAGGGTTTCAATGAACCGCTGTTCTTCGTTCAACACCACTTTGGTGATGTAGGGTTCCTTGTCCACCAGATCAGGGTAGGCACCCCCCATCGTCCTGATGACCGCCCGGGATACCTCGTGGAGAAAAGGCCGGTTCAATCCCAGCAGTTTCCCATGGCGGGCGGCCCGGCGCAGGATTCTTCGCAGTACGTACCCCCGGCCTTCGTTGCTGGGCAGCGCCCCGTCGCCGATGAGAAAAGTAACGGCCCGGCTATGGTCGGCAATGACGCGCAGGGAGACGTCATCCTCCTCCCCGGCCCCATAAGCTTTGCCGCTGATTTTCGCAATGAAACCGATCAACTCCCCGAAAATGTCCGTATCGTAATTGCTTTTCTTGCCCTGCACGACCGCCGCCAAACGTTCCAGGCCCATGCCAGTGTCGATATTCGGCTTCGGCAGGGTGGCAAGCCTGCCCTCGCTGTCCCGGTCGAACTGCGTAAAAACCAGGTTCCAGACTTCCAGAAAGCGGTCGCACTCGCATTCGATATTGCAGGTGGCCAAGCCGCACCCCGTCCCTTCACCCTGGTCATAGATGATTTCGGAGCAGGGGCCGCAGGGACCCGTCTCACCCATCATCCAGAAGTTGGTCTCTTCTCCCAGGCGTACGATCCGTTCCGGGGGGAGGCCGATCACTTCGTGCCATATCCGGAAGGCCTCCTCATCGTCGCGATAAATGGTAACCCATAATCTTTCCCGGGCCAAGCCGATCCGGTCGATAAGATACTCCCAGGCCCAGGCGATGGTTTCTTCCTTGAAATAATCGCCGAAAGAGAAATTGCCCAGCATCTCGAAAAAGGTGTGATGCCGCGCCGTCACGCCCACGTTCTCCAGGTCGTTATGCTTGCCGCCGGCCCGCACGCACTTCTGCGCCGTCACTGCCCGCTTATAGCTTCGGTCTTCCAGCCCCAGGAAGGAGTTCTTAAACTGCACCATACCGGCATTGGTGAACAGGAGTGACGGGTCATCTTTCGGAATCAAAGATGAACTGGCGACCCTGGTATGGCCTTTCCCCTCGAAGAAGGATAAAAAACTTTCTCTTATTTCACTCCCCTTCATGCACCTCTTCCTCTCCGTTCATGGACAATACCTCAAAAATCAAGCCCGAGGGAAAACCTTTTCCCATCAGGCTCTGGATATATCTTCGTTTTTCTTTATTATTTTCTAAATCGATCCTTCCGGCCCGCCCTTTTTTACCCAGGAGCCGCAGGACCGCGGCCCGCTCTGTTATCTCTTCCCGGGCCGCGGCGAGGGCGCCGCCGATCAGATCCTCGGTAATGCCTTTTTCCTTCAAGGTCCGTGCTATCCGGTAATCGCCCCATAACCTGTTAACGGCCAGTGCTCTGGCCAGCTGCCTGGCGAAAGACTCGTCGTTTAAGTAACCTAGTTCTTTGAACTTCGCGGCCACGGCTTCCACTTCAGTGCTGACGAAACCTTTGCCCCGGAGTTTGTTCCGCAATTCTTTTTCGCTCATCGGCCTGACGGCCAACAGCCGATAACCATACTGTGCGGCTTTTCCCGACGACGGCTCCTCACCACCGGTCATAGAGGCTGCTCATGTTTGACGTTCAGAGCATATTTTTCCCGCACCGCGGCCTCGATTTCCTTCAGCATCGCCTGGTTTTCTTTGAGCGCCACCTTGGTGTTATCCCGGCCCTGGCCCAATCTTTCGCCTTTGTAGGAATACCAGGCACCGCTTTTCTCGATGATGCCGGCATTGGCGGCCAGATCCAAAATGTCGCCCTCCCGGGAGATGCCTTCCCCGAAGATGATATCAAATTCCGTCTCCCTAAAAGGCGGCGCCACTTTATTCTTGACCACCTTGACGCGGGTGCGGAAACCGATCACATCCTGACCCTGCTTGAGGGCGCTCACCTTCCTGATGTCCAGGCGCATGGTGGAATAGAACTTCAGGGCGTTGCCGCCCGTAGTCGTCTCCGGATTGCCGAACATGACGCCGATCTTCATGCGCAGTTGATTGATGAAGATGACCGTGGTCTTCGATTTGCTGATGCTGCCCGTAAGCTTTCGCAAGGCCTGGGACATCAAGCGGGCCTGCAGGCCCATCTGGGCATCGCCCATATCTCCCTCCAGTTCGGCCTTCGGCACCAAGGCGGCCACAGAGTCCACCACCAGGACATCCAGCGCCCCGCTCCGCACCAGTGTCTCGGCAATTTCCAAGGCCTGTTCACCGGTGTCGGGCTGCGAGATGAGCAGATCGTCGGTGCTGACGCCGATCTTGCGGGCATAGGTAACATCGAGAGCATGCTCGGCATCGATATAGGCCGCCAAGCCGTTCATCTTCTGCGCTTCCGCCACGATATGGAGGGCCAGGGTCGTCTTCCCTCCCGATTCCGGTCCGTAGATCTCGATGATCCGGCCCCGGGGAACGCCGCCGGTACCCAGGGCGATATCCAGGCTGAGGGCT
>Ga0209514_10002082_pt1 | contig 31971 bp, 27 predicted proteins | sample Subgrocontami58m_FD_187452 | JGI IMG/M metagenome (GOLD analysis project Ga0209514, IMG submission 187452) | Subsurface groundwater microbial communities from S. Glens Falls, New York, USA - GMW37 contaminated, 5.8 m (SPAdes) (version 3) | ecosystem: Environmental > Aquatic > Deep subsurface >...
GGGAGCCTCGTCGCGCCGCTCGTGCGCAACCAGCTCGCCGTGCTTGTTGGGATCTACGCCCTTTCAGCGCTGTGGCTCCTCTGGACGAGCGAGCGCGCGCGCAGCCGACGCCGCGAGTGGACAGCGTGGGACTGGGCCGGCGCGGTAACCCTGTTCGTCGGCGGAGTGATCGTGGCCAACGCGTTCATCGGGCATCAGTCGCTCGAATGGGAGCAGGCGACGCGCCTCTGGAAGGGCCGCATGTTCGACTACGGGCTCCGGGCCGCGGGGGCGCTCACGATCGGGCTCGGCGTCTTCCCGGTCGTCGCCGGGCTCGCCGGTGCCTGGCGCCCGCGCGGGGAGCCCCGTGCGCCCGCCGACCGGGCGTTCGCTGCAACGTTCGCCGCCGCGGTGGGCGCCTTCGGCTTCTACGCCGCCGTCAAGGCGGCCTACCTCTCGACACGCTACGGCATTGTCACCGTCGAGCGGAACCTCATCTACCTCATCCCCCTCCTCTTCATCTCCACGGCGGTCGTGCTCGAGCGACGGCGGGTCCGCCTCACCGCCCTGGCGGGCGCGGCGGCCTTCGCCGCCTACCTGATCGCGACGACGCCGTACGAGATGGAGACCCGCTTCTACTCGGATGCTCCGGGGCTCGCCATCCTCGCCTGGCTGAACCGCACGTTCGCCTGGACTCCGGGGCGGGCCGAGGCAGCGCTCTTCTGGATGCTCGTCGCGTCCGTCCTCGTCATCGCCATGACGCGCCTGCCGCGGCCGTACGAGCGAGGGGCACGGCAGCTGCTCGGCGCGGCCGCGGCGCTCACGCTCGCCTGGACGCTGACGGGGGCGATCGTCGGCGCGCGGGCCTCGAACGCCTTCGCCGACGACCTCCTGCGCAACCTGCCGAAGCCGGCCGACTGGGTCGACCAGGCGACGGGCAGGCAGCCGACGCTCTATCTGGGGCAGAGCATCGCCGACGCGAACGGCGTCTGGCTGCTCGAGTTCTGGAACCGGGGCATCGACAAGGTCTGGTCGATCGACGGCAGCGCGCCCGGGCCGGGGCCAACGCTGACCCCGGATATCGTCGACCGCTTCGGGACGCTTTCGAACGATCCCGGCTACCGCTATGCGGTTGCCGACCGGGGCGTCTACCTCGTCGGCGACGTGCTCGTCGAGCAGCCGGGCGGCTTGCGGCTCTATCGGCTCGCGCCGCCGCTGCGGCTCGAGCGCTCCGTCACAGGCGTCTTCTCGGATGGCTGGATGGGCGTGCAGCGCGAGGAGCCGGCGAGCGTGATGGCAACGTACTCGCGCTTTGCCACGGAGGGGAACCGCGCGGGCACCGTCTTCGTCACGGTTGGGCGCAAGGGCTTCTGCAGCAGCGCGGACAAGCCCGGGCGGGTTCTGATCCAGGTCGGCGAGCTCGGAGTCGGGCCCGACCGGCATCCGGCGATCCGGAAGGTGACCCAGGAGCGCGGCTGGACCGTCCACTCGTGCGCCGAGCGCATCTTCCCAATCCCGACGCCGACCCCGCCCTTCCACGTGACGGTGACGGTCACGCCACCGTTCGTGCCCGCCGAGCTCGCACCCAAGGACTCGACCGACACCCGCCGGCTTGGCGCCCAGGTCGGGTTCTCGTTCACGGAAGCAGCCGGCTAGCGCAGCTGCCGCAGCGTCTCGGGGTGCCGGCGCACGAAGCGGAGCATCCCGCGCCAATGCCAGAGCGTGCGCCGCGTGAAGAAGCGGCGGTCGATCACGGCTGCGTACTGGTGGTGGACGACGGCCTCGGGCACGTACCAGCGCTCCCAGCCGGCCCGCGCCGCGCGGTAGCAGAGGTCGATGTCCTCGCAGTACATGCGGAAGTGCGGGTCGAAGCCACCGATCTCGTCGAGCAGCTCGCGGCGAAGGAGCATGAAGGCGGCGAGCATCCAGTCGGCCTCGACGGGCTCGGTCGGATGCTCGTCGAGCAGGTAGTGGCGCCGCTGCCGCTCGAACGGATGGAGGAAGAGGCGCAGGGGCGTGCGCCGGACGAGCGTGCCGGCGACCGTGGGGAAGCGCCGGCGCGTCGGCTGCCAGCGCCCGTCGGGGTAGAGCATCCGCGGACCGGCGACCCCGCAGCGCGGGTGCGCGTCGGCGAAGGCGACAAGCCGGGCGACCGCGTCCGGGTCGGGGAGCGCGTCCGGATTGGCGAGCACGACGTATTCACCGGTCGTCTCGGCGAAGCCATGGTTGGCGTTGGCGGCGAACCCGAGCTCGACCGGGTTCTGGAGGACGTGAATCCCGGGTGGGATTGTGCCGATCGAGCCCGGCTTGTTGGCGACGACCACGAGCTCGTCCACCTGCGGCAGCAGCGCCGGCAGCAGCGCCTCGAGCTCGGTCGCATGGCCGTGGGAGATAACGACGGCCGAGGTCTTGACCGGAGTCATGGACGGAGTATCTCGCGGTAGGTCTCGAACGTCCTGCGTGCGGTCTCGCCCCACGAGAAGAGCCGCGCCCGCTCGAGGCCGGCCGCGACGAGCCGGGCGCGCTCGGCGACGGCCCGCCGGATGCCCTCGGCGAGCCGCGCCTCCTCGACAACAACGGAAGCGCCACCCGCGACCTCGAGCAGGGCCGGCTCGTCCACAGTGACCACGGGCGTGCCGCAGGCCATCGCTTCGAGCACCGGCAGCCCGAACCCCTCGTAGTGCGAGGGCTGGACGAGACACGCGGCGCCGCGGTAGAGCTCGATGAGCCGCTCCTGCGTCACGTACCCCTCGATCTGCGCTCCGCGCCGGCGCAGCTCGTCGGCGATTCCCTCGTCTTTGACCGGCCCGGCGACGACGAGCGGCAGGCCGACGGCCTGCGCCGCGGCCAGCGCGGCGAGCTGGTTCTTGCGCGGCTGGATCGCGCCGACCGCAAGGACGTAGTCGTGCGGACCGGGCGGGCCGGGCTCGAAGGCCGGGTCCACTCCGTTCGGCGTGACGACGATCCGCTCCGCCGAGACGCCGTACAGCCCGGCGAGGTCGCGCCGGGTCCGCTCCGACACCGTGAAGACGTAAACGGCGCGGCGCGCGGCGCGCGGCACCGTGGCCTGGAACATGAGGCGATCCTTGAGCGCCATGTGCGCGCGGTCGCGCTCGAACGAGAGGTCGTGAATCGTCACGACGGCGGGACACGGGCAGCGGACCGGCACGGCGTACTGGGTATGCACGAGCGCCGCGCCCTCCCTGCGCAGCAGCCGTGGCAGCGTCCAGGCCATCCGCAGCTCCTGCACCGTCGTGCGGAGGGTCAACGCCTCGACCCCGGCGGGCACGAGCTCGGGCGCGCGCGCGACTGCGGCGAGCCGGATCCCCGCCTCGGCCGCGAGCGGCGCCAGCTCTCTGAGCAGGTTGTGGACGTACGTCTCGTCGCCCGTCCGCTGCCGGCCGAGGACATCGGCGTCCACGACGACGAGCGGCGCATTCACGCGAGCCCCCGCCACGAGGCCTCAACCGCGTCCGCGACGCGCGTCCAGGTGAACTCCCGCGCGCGCGCGATCCCGAGCCAGCGCAGCTCCAAACGTCGCGCTTGCGCCTCTCGGATCCCGGCGGCGATCGCATCGGGGTCGCGGGGGTCCACGAGCACCGCCGCCCCACCCGCGATCTCCTCCATGGCGGTGCCGGCGCTCGTCACGACCGGGCAGCCGCAGGCCATCGCCTCGAGTACGGGGATGCCGAAGCCCTCGTAGAGCGACGGGTAGACGAGACAGCGGGCGCCGCGGTAGAGGCGGGCCAGCTCCTCGTCGGAGACGAACCCGAGGGAGCCCGCCGCTTCAACCCCGCCCCAGCCGGGGGCGCCGGCCACGCGCAGCTCGATCCCGGCGAGGCGCGCGGCCGCCGTTGCGCCGGCCAGGTTCTTGCGCGGCTCGAGCGTGCCGACGGCGAGGGCGTACTCGCCCTCCGCAGCCGGCCCCTCCGGTGCGAAGACGTCGTCCACCGCGTTGCCGATCACGTGCACGCGCTCCGCGGGCACTCCGAGCAGCTCGACGATCTCGCGCTTCGTGAACTCCGACACGGCAAGCAGGCGCGCCGCGGAGCGGGCGACGCGCCGCAGCCCCGTGCGCCCATAGAGGCGGTGCCAGGGAGGAAAGGCGCCCGGGTGACGAAGGATCGCGAGGTCGTGCACGGTCAGGCACACCGGCGTACGGGAGCGAAGGGGCCCGCGGTAGGTCGGGCAGTGGAGGACGTCGGCGCGCGCCCGGCCGAGTGCAAACGGGTACCAGAGGGTGTCACGGACGACCGACGAGAGGCGGCCCGGCCCGCCGAAGGAGAGGTGCTCGAGCTCGACCCCGGGTCTCCCCTCGAGCGCGCCGAGCAGACCGCGGATGTGCCGTGCGGTGCCCGCCCGGGTCTGCACGAGCGGCGAGACGTCGACCGCCACTCTCACCGGGCCGCCTCCAGGTAGCCGGCGAGGAAGACCTCGCCGACTCTCCGCCACGTGAACGACCGCGCGTGTTCGATCCCGCGCGGGATGAGCTCCTCACGGCGCGCAAGGGCCTCCTCGATCGCGCGGGCGATCGCCTCCGCGTCGTCCGGGTCGGCCCGCACGGCGACGTCGCCGGCAGCCTCGTCCATGGACGGGTGCGACGAGGCGACGACGGGGACGCCGCAGGCCATCGCCTCCACGATCGGCATGCCGAAGCCTTCGAAGCGCGACGGGTAGACGGCAACGGCCGCCCCCCGGTAGAGGCGGGCGAGCTCTTCCTCGGAGACGAATCCGAGCCGAAGCACACCGGGCCCCGCGAGGTCGGCCTGGTCGCCCCACCCCTCGCCGCCCGCAACGGCGAGCAGGAGGTCGCTGCCGAGGAGGCGATACGCCGCCGCCAGCGTCGCGAGGTTCTTGCGCGGCTCGAGCGTGGCGACCGTCAGGACGTAGGGTGCGCCGAGGTCGGCCCGCTCGCCCTCGGTCGCGAAGACCGGCTCGACGCCCGGGGGGGCGATGCGAATCCGCTCCTTCGGCACTCCGAGCCGCTCGACGACGTCGCGGCCGGTGTAGGCCGAGTTGACGAAGACGACGTCGCAGGCAGCGGTGCGCGCGTACTTGAAGCCGTGCATCGACCGCGTTCGCGGGGTCACCCACTCCGGGAAACGGATCGGGACGAGGTCGTGCACCATCGTCGCGCGCACACCCGCGCGGGAGGGGGGCACCCACCAGTCCCAGAAGTGGAGGACATCCACGGGCCCGAGCAGCCGCTCGAGCGCCGGCCGGCCGAGGCGGCTCCAAGCGGTCCGGACGGCGTGCGAGGCCGGCACGGGCCAGAGACACAGGTCGTCGAGAGGGATTCCCTCGAGCGCGCGGCGGATCCGGCCGGGGCCGGCCAGGCTCGTGGGCGCGAAGCCGACGAGCTCGTGTGCGCCGCCGGCGACCTCCGCGAGCCCCGCGATGGAGCCGCGGATGTAGTTCCCGACGCCCGTGCGCGGATGCGAGAGCGCGCTGACGTCGAGCGCGATCCTCATCGTTGACCACCAGGCGAGAAATCAAAGACGTTGAAATGGAGACCGAGCGAGCGTGGATCGGGGTTGGCGCCGTTCGTCGCGGCCGCGGGCACCCGCGTTGGCGTCACGCGGAACTCGACGGCGCAGCGGCCGTTCCTCGACGTGAGAGGAACGCGCAGCTCCTGCGGCTGGTCGGCGGTCACGCTCCGGTGCGCGACCTCGCGTCCGCCGACGAGCGCCGAGAGCTGCTGCGGCGGGCCCCCGAGCGGGAAGAGGCTCGGATCGCTCGTCACCGAGACGGTGAGTATCCCTCCGCTGCAGCGCAGGCGCGTGTAGCGAACCGTCTCCCCGGACCACGTGTCGTTCGGGTAGAGGCCCTCGATCGCCGTCGTCGAGACGAGCGGGCCGTCGATCCGGTAGAGCGTCATCCCCTTGCGCTCGTCGCGAGCGAGCCGCGTGCCGGCCGGCGCGATCGAGTCGTCCACGAGCAGGTAGCGCGGGCGCAGCGGCTTGCCGTCCGGAAGCCGGACGACCCCGTCCGGGCCGCCGATCGTCACCTTCGTCTCCGAGAAGCCGCCCGGTGTCGGATCCATCAGGTAGTAGACCCGCCCGACGCTGCGGTTGAAGAACTCGTTCTCGTTGACGGTGAAGCGGTCGGGACGCCCCGTCCAGAGCACAGCCACGTCAGCGCCATCCGGGACGGCGCGGTCGATCCAATCCCGGTGCTCGGCGCCGATGCCCTGGAAGAGCGCGCCCTCCCCTGCCTGCCGGATGCCGTGCGCCCCCGCCTGGATCGGCTTGAGCGTGACCGCGAAATAGCACACGACGACGAGCGGCACGGCGAGCGCGAAACGCGCCGGCACGAAAGCGAAGAGCGCCGCCAGGGCCGCTCCCAGCGCCAGCACCGCGATCCACACATGGCCGAGCGAGATCGCGCTGTCCTGGAGCGACCACCACGGGAGCAGCATCAGCGTGTCGGAGATCGCCGAGGTGTCGATGAAGCGGCGAAACGGGAGGAGTGCCGGCAGCACGGCGGCGACCCCAACGGCGACGACGGTCGTGCGCACCGGCCGCGGCGCGCCGTGCCCGACCCAGACGAGCAGCGCGAGCAGCAACAGCGCCGCGACCGGGAAGGTGTTCCGCTCCTGGATCCGGTCGGCGAAGCGCGAGGCGAAAATGGCGACCGCAACTACGAGGAAGGACGAGAGCGAGAGCGTGGCAGCGAGGTACGCCTGGACAGCGCGCGGCGCGCGGCGAGCACCGGCGGTCAGCACGGCGAGCGCGGCGAGCGGAGCGACGCCGACATAGAGGTCGAGCTCCTCGACGTGGTAGAGGAAGAAGCGCGCCGCGCTTCCGAGCGAGTAGCCCGCCTCACCGACGACCGCATAGGCGCCGAGCAGCTCCGCGAGCGAGTGGCCGCGCCCGAGCTGGAGCAGCGCGACGAAGGCGGCGCCCCCCAAGATCGTCCCGAGGAGGACGCGGTACGTGGCGAGCGTCGTCCGCAGCGGGCGCCCCGCGAAGAGCCCGAACAGGAGCGGCGCCGTCACGAGCGCCGGCGCGAGCGCAACCGCCTGGACACGTGTGAGGAAGGCAACGAGGCAGAGGGCGATCAGGCCGAGCTGCCGCGCCGTCGTCGGCCGCTCGAGCGTCGCCGTGAGCGCCAGCGCGACGGCGAGGAAGAGGGGGTAGAACGCGTTCTCCGTCATCACCGTGCTCGTGTAGACCATCGAGGGCACCGCGACCGCGAGCAGCGCTGCGAGGAGCGAGAGGCCGGGCCCGAGCATCCGGCGCGCGAGGAAGTAGGCGGGCACCGCGGCGAGCGACATGAGCACGGCGTTGATCGCCTTGACGGCGGAGTACGCCGCTGGGAGCGAGTCGAAGAGCGCGTAGGCGGGGCTGACGAGCACCGGGTAGAGAACGCCGTAACCGCCCGACGGCTCGCCCCGGACGAGGAACTCGCCGCTCGCCGCGAAGCTGCGCGCGAGCTCGGAGTAGATCAGCTCGTCCACGAAGATGAACGGCGCAGCCATCTGCCGGCCGAGCCAGGCGCGAAAGAGGATCGAGCACGCGACGAGGGCGGCGAGCCACACCCACGCCGGAAGAGCGCGGAGCCTACTCGGCAATCCGGACCTCGGCCAGCCGGTGGGCCAGCTCGCCCGCCTCCTCCGAGGAGGCATCGATCCCCGCTGCCGCGGCGGCCTCGGCGACCTCCGCCAGCACCGCCTCGCGCACCGCCTCGCCGCCCGCCGCCTGCTCGAGCGCGGACGCGTAGAGCTCGGCGACCCGCTCGACGTCGTGCTCGCGCCGGGCGTGCGCCAGCGCCGCCTCGCCCATCGCACGCCGCGCGTCCTCGTCCAAGGCGAGCAGGGAGAGGGCCGCAGCGAGCGTGTCCGCCTCGGCCCCGTCGGGCGGGACCTTGAGCGCGACCGACCCCGGCAGCTCCGAGAACCAGCCGACGTCGCTCACGACGAGCGGCTTGCCGAGGGAGAGAGCCCGCACCGCGACGCCCGAGGTCTCCCCCATCGTCGGCGCCCGCAGCGAGACGACGGCGTCGCAGGCCGCAATCAGCGACCACAGGCGGTCCTCCTCGACGTAGCCCTCGCGCACGAGCCCTTCGCCGTCGAGCCCGAGCCGCTGCAGCCGCCGGTCGAGGTCGAAGCCGGGCGACGTCGCCCCGACGAGCAGGAGCCGCGCGCCAGGGTGGGCCCGCCGGACGCGGGCGAAGGCCTCGAGCAGTTGCGGCAGGCGCTTGGAGGCGTTGAGGTTGCCGAAGGCGCCAAAGAGCGGCGCGCCCTCGACCTCCACGCGCGTGAGCTCCGGGACGGGCCAGGCCGGGTGCGGAACCCGCCAGACGGGGCCCTCGAAGCCTGCGGCTCGGGCCCGCGCCTCGACGTAGCGGGAGTGGACGATCAGCCCCGTCGCGAGCGAGAGCACCTCTCCGGCGAGGTGGTACTCCTCGGGCCGCGACTCCCAGAGCGGCGGGATCCGCTTGTCCAGCACGCCGTGACCGATCAGCCGGCCGACTACGCCGCCCTCGCGCTCCATCGCGTCGAGGTAGCCGTGCCCGTCGCCGCGCCCGATCGTCAGGCCGGCGACGAGATGGTGGAGGACAAAGTCGTGCAGGACGACGACGCCGGGCCGCCGCCGCAGGGCCTCGACGATCCAGCCGTGCGCCTCGGGGTTGTTGCCGACGTGGTAGAGGCAGACGCCGCTGCCGCGCGGGGAGCGCTTGCGCCCGCGGCGGACGACGGCGATATCGACCCGGCGGCGCAGCGCCGGCAGCAGCAGTTCCGAGTAGTCGGCGATGCCGGAGCGTTCCGGCGGCATCGGCGAGAAGTAGGCGACCTTCACGCGAGGAGCCTCTCGATACAGCGGTCCCACGTCACCTGCTCGGCGATCGCCTTGCCCGCGCGTCCGTAGGCGCGAACGTCGTCCGGATGGCCGCGCAGGAACTCGACCGCACGGGCGAGCTCGGCCGGCTCCGGCGCGCAGACGAGACCCGTGCTGCGGTCGGACACGATCTCGAGCGGCCCGCCGGCGTCGGTCGTCGTCACCACCGGCTTCTCGGACAGGAACGCCTCGTAGGGCACCATCCCGAAGTCCTCGTCAACCGGTGCGTAGAAGACGGCGAGGCAGGTTGCGTAGAGCCGCGCCAGCTCGTCCTCGTCCACCACGCCCGCGAAGCGCGCGCGGCCGTCGAGCCCGCGCTCGTGGGCGAGCGCCTCGAGCCGCTCGCGGTCGGGACCGTCGCCGACGATCACGACGTTCAGGGAGGGAGCGAGCGCGGCCGCCTCGAGCAGCAGGTCGATGCGCTTCGCGCGATCGAGCCGGTTGACCGAGAGGACGAAGTCCCCGTAGCCGTCACAGCGGTAGTGGAGCTCCTGCGGCGGGTGCGGCATCAGCTCGGGCTGGAGCCCCGTTGCCCGCTCGAGCCGGTCGGCGACGTTCCGCGAGGTGGCGAAGAGCCGGCGCGCCTCGCCGAGAGCGACCCGGTCGAGCTCCTGCACCTTGCGGCGAAGGGCCCGGTCGGCGGCGGACTCGCCGAACTGGCCGAGCTCGGTGCGGTCGAGCTCGTAGGCCTGCCGGAACTGGTGCAGAAGCCACACGCGCTTGTTCGGGTGGCGTACGGCGTACGAGGGGAACTTCGTCGCGACGACGAGATCGATCGGGCGACCGTCGGACTCCTCGAGGTCGAGCAGCCGCCAGAGGAAGGCCTGTGTCAGCACGCGCGTGCCCGGGTACCACTTGAACGGAACGGTCACGAGCTCGGTCTCGTGACCGCGGCCGCGGAGCTCGGCGACCAGCGTGTCGGCGAAGATCTCCGCACCGCCGCGCACGAACGGCACCTGCGGCGCGCAGACGGCGATTCTCACGCCTCTGGCCGCCTTTCGCTCCCGCCCCGCGGAGCGGGGCTCCGCGAAAGGCTGACACCGCTGGACTTCAGGCTGGCTGCGCGCGCGACGCGCGGTCCGTACTCGGATGTACTGTCCCGCGCGTCGCGCGCGTGCCCCCTTCGCCAGCGGTGCCCCAGAGGCGTGAGCGAGCTCATGGCGTGTGGCGTTCCTCAGCCTCGCGCTCGAGCCGCTGCAGCCGCTCCTCGAGGTCGTCGAGCAGGCGCAGCACGGCGGCGTTGAAGGAGCGCTGGTCGTACGCGAGCGGCTCCACGTACCAGCGCATCAGCTTGCGCAGGACCGCCTTCACGGGAGTGCCGAGGCCGCCGCGGACCCCGGGCCGCAGCCGCAGCCCGCGGTCGGCGGAGACGGGCCACAGCCGCTCCGCTTCCGCGCGCGCGGCGAGGCGGGACCCGGCGCCGGTCGTGCTCGCGCCGCCGGGATCGCCGCCGGAACGGCGCACCTCGTCGCGCAGCCGTTCGAGCAACGCGCCGATGTCCACGGGCCCACTGTCAGAAACCCCTGCAGAGCTCGTTGTTTCGTCGTCTCCGCCGGGCATCGGTGCATTCTAGCCGCGTCCTAGGATCTCCCCAGGCGTGCGATTCTCGCCCCGCCCACCGGCCGGTTTCGAAGCTGTTCCACTCCGTTTCCCCCGCACAGCCGGGGTTGCCGACGATCATCTTCGGGAGCGCTCCCTCCGGGGCCGATAGCGTAGGTGCGCATGGTCGGGATCAGCCTGCTCACACTCGTGCCCGGTGAAGTCGGCGGGGCGGAGACGTACGCCCGCGGTCTCTGCCGTGGGCTTGCCCGCGTGGGCACGCTCGACTACACGGCGTTTACGCCACCCGCGGCGCTGGGCGCGGCCGAGGGGTTGCGCGAGGTGAGGGTGCCGGAGTACCGAGAGGCGCACACGATTCCGCAGCGCCTCCTGGCGATGGGGCTTGCGGCGTCGCGCCCGGGGCCGCTCCGACGCCGCATGGCGGGCCTCGAAGCCGTCCACTACCCACTCGCGATTGCGCTCCCTCAGCTTCCGGGCACGCCGACGGTGGTAACGATCCACGACCTCCAGCACCTCGATCATCCGGAGCTCTTCAGCCGGGCGGAGAGGCTGTTCCGCCGCGCCGCCCACGAGCGCTCGGCCCGCAGAGCCGAGGTCGTGATCGCGCCGAGCCAGTTCGTCCGCCACAGCGTCGTCGAGCGTCTGGGCGTGCCACCCGAGCGCGTGCATGCCATAGCGCACGGACTCGACCACGACCGCTTCCACCGGGGGCACGAGCCTCGGGAGCCCTTCCTTCTCTACCCGGCCCGCCTGTGGCCCCACAAGAATCACACGCGGCTGTTCGATGCTTTCGCCCTCGTCCGCAGGGAGCGGCCCGACCTCGAGCTCGTGCTCACCGGAGGCGGACACGACGGCCGGCCGGTGCCGGAGGGAGTGCGAGTCGCCGGACTGGTCTCAGCGGACGACCTCGCTTCCCTCTACCAGCGTGCCGCCTGCCTCGTGTTCCCCAGCCTCTACGAGGGCTTCGGCCTGCCGCCGCTCGAGGCGATGGCCTGCGGCTGCCCCGTTGCGTGCTCCAGCGCGGGCTCGCTGCCCGAGGCCTGCGGCGACGCCGCCGCGTTCTTCGACCCGCTCGACGCGGAAGAGATGGCCGCGGTCACGCTTGGCGTGCTCGAGAACCCGGCGCCGTTCGTCGCCGCCGGCCTCGAGCGGGCGGCCCGTTTCACCTGGGAGGCCACCGCCGCCGCACACGAGGTCGTCTACCGCTCGCAGCTCGAAGGGGGCGGCTAGCTGCTCGCCGGTGCGTCGGCGCCCTGCCGAAAGAGAAAGCCACGGTGTCCGGTCGGCACCTCGGGCGCTCCGGCCGCGCTCAGCCACGCCATCAGCAGGAACTCGCGCACGAGCTCCAGGCCCGATGCCGACGCGGTGGAGAGCAGCTCCTCGCGGTTCAGCACCCAGCTGAGGTACTCAGTCTCGTAGCCGTACGCGTACGCAGCTTGAAGGACGACGAACGAGGGGCTCTGGAGCGCAACCGGTACGCGGGCAACGTAGAGGAAGCCGCCGGTGGCGCCGGCCAGACGGCGAAGGGTCTCGCGCCACTCCTCGCTGTACTGCAGCGAGGAGCTCGCGAGGACGAGGTCGTAGCGACGGTCGAGGCAGGAGTCGTCGTCGGAGAACGTCGCCCCGGGGTGGAGCGCCCTTCCGGCGACGGCGAGCCTCGGCAGGTCGCGGCAGTGGTAGTCGATCTCGACGCCCGGGAGGATCGCCTTCGCGATCTCGTAGTAGTGGCCGATCCCACCGCCCCAGTCGAGCATCGACACTCGCTCCTTCCGGTGTGCCGCGAGCGCGAGCGCGTAGGCGAACGAGACGAGCATGTTGTGAGCGGCAAGATCGTCCGTGACGATCTCCTCGCCCACCGGAACCTCGTGGTTGACCCCAAGCGGCCGCGCACCCTCCAGGGCATGGAGGAACGACGGCCACTTGGCCCGATACGCCTCGACGATCGCATCGACGTCCCAGCCGCGCACGGATGGGTCGCGGCGCTGACGCTCCCAGCCTTCCGGCACGTACTCCCACTCGGGCCTGCCGGGTGTCGTCGGCGCGGACTCCGGCGCGGGCGGCGGCGCGGGGCGCAGGAGGCCGAGGCGAACGAGGACCACCTTCGCGGCGAGGACGAGGATCGGGGGCGTCACCGCCTTGACCGCCCACTTGACTGCAAAGCGAGCGCTCCGGCGATCTTCGATCATGGCGCCAGCGCCCCGACGACCGCCGCGACGACCTGCTGCGCCTCGTCGTCGCGGAGCTCCGCGTAGAGCGGCAGACTGAGCGCTTCCGCGGCGAGCCGCTCGCTGCGCACCAGTTGCGGGCCGCCACGATCGAGGTTGGCATAGGCGGGGTGGCCGTGAATGGGACGCGGATAGTGGACGAGCGTTTCGACGCCGCGGGCCGCCAGCTGCTCCCGCAGCGCATCGCGCCGCGGCGAGCGGACGACGAACAAGTGGTAGACGTGTCGGCGACCCGGTGCCTCGACGGGCAGGACGAGCCCCGTTCCCGCGAGGCCATCGTGGTAGCGGGCCGCCAACTCGCGCCGCCGTTTCGTCCAGGCCTCGAGGAACGGCAGCTTCGCCGTGAGCACGGCGGCCTGGAGTGTGTCGAGTCGGCTGTTCCGTCCCCACTCGACCGAGACGTACCGCTCGCGTTCGCCGTAGCTGCGCAGCATCCGCACACGCTCGGCGAGGGCCGCATCGTCTGTGACGACGGCCCCCGCGTCGCCGAGCGCGCCCAGGTTCTTCGTCGGGTAGAAGCTGAAGGCGGCCGCGTCGCCGAACGTGCCGGCGCGGCGGCCCCGGTACTCCGCACCGTGCGCCTGCGCGGCGTCCTCGACGAGCTTCAGCCCGCGCTCGCGCGCGAAAGCGACGATCGGCGCCATGTCGGCGCACTGCCCGTAGAGGTGGACTGGGACAACGGCGCGCGTGCGCGGCGTGCAGGCGGCGGCGAGTGCGCCCGGATCGAGCGTTCCGGTCCCGGCGTCCACGTCGACGAGTACGGGCGTCGCGCCCGCCGACTCGATCGCGGCTACCGTCGGGACACACGTCGCGGCGGCCGTGACGACCTCGTCGCCCGCTCCAATGCCGAGCGCGCGGAGCGCCAGCTCGATCGCGTCGGTGCCGGACCCGACACCGACCGCGTGGCAGGCCCCGCAATAGGCGGCGAAGCGCTCCTCGAACTCCTCCACCGGCGCGCCGCCGACAAAGCGGCCCTCCGCGAGGACCCCTGCGGTTGCCTGCTCGAGCTCGGCCGCGAGCGAGCGCGTCTGGCGCGCGAGGTCGAGAAAGGGAACGATCAGCCCTCGTCACCCCAGTACTTCTCGCCGTGCGTCCGGTAGTAGCCCAGCGTCCGCGCGAGCCCTTCCTCCAGCGGGACGACCGGGCGCCAACCGAGCCGCGACCGTAGTTTCGAATCGTCCGCGTAGTAGTCGCCGATGTCGATCGCGAGGCGGTCGGCCGGAAAGGGAACGCTGCTGTACGAGCCGCTCCCGTTCACCCTCACAACGAGCTCGGCGAGCTCGAGCAGGCTGACGTGTCCGTCGCCGCCGACGTTGAACACCTCACCGTTCGCGTCCTCATGCGCAGCTGCCAAGCAGAACGCGACGACGGCGTCGTCGACGTACGTGAAGTCGCGCTGCTGGTGTCCGTCGCCGAACACGAGCAGCTCGTCGCCGTTCAGAATCGCGCGGATCCAGACCCCGAGGAACGTCTGCCGGGCGTCGCGAACACGCATTCGCGGCCCATACGTGTTCGTCAGGCGCAGGACTGCCACGCGGAGGCCGTACATCTGCCCGTAGAGCAGGTGGTACCACTCGCCCGCGGTCTTGTTGACGCCGTTCACATCGACGGGCGCAAGCGGATGCGCCTCGTCGACGGGCAGGTACCGCGGCCGGCCGTAGATCTGTCGCGTCCCCGCGAAGACGATCTTGATCCCGGGGTTGTGGCGCCGGCAAGCCTCGAGGATCGAGAGCTGGCTGCGGGCGTTGATCTCGAGGTCCGTGTACGGATCGGTCATCGAGTCGAGATGGCTCGTCTGGCCGGCGAGGTTGAAGAGGTAGTCGTGCCCGCGGACGAGGTAGCCGACGCTGTGCTCGTCGCGGACATCCGAGATGTTGACTCTGACCGCGTCCTCGATCCCACCGATGTTCGCGAGGTTCCCGCCGTACTCGGAAATGAGGGAGTCGACAAGACACACCTCGCTGCCCGCCGCGACGAGCGCGCGCGCAAGATTCGACCCGATGAAGCCGAGGCCACCTGTGACGAGGACGCGCTTTCCCCGGAAGCGCTCGGCGAGCTCCGCCGGCAGGATCGATGCGCCGGTCACGTTCCGCCGCCGCCCATCCGCACCGGAACCCCGAGCGTGTGTCCGAGCTGTCGCACCGCCGCCGCGAGGTCGCCATGCACAGTGGCCCGGGCGCGTGCCAGCCGCGTGGGGACGCCGGTGAGGACGCCACCACCGCTCCGCCGGTCAGGCGGCCCCACGATCGCCACCGGCCGGCCAAGCGCGGCGGCCGCGAGACAGGTCGCCGCGTGCTGCCAGCTCTCACGCTCGCCGGCGCTCGGGTCGTCACCGACGACGAGCAGGCCGTCGGCGCGCACGAGCTCTTCGAGGAACGCCAGGCCGGCAGGCGACAGCCAGCGCGGCGATCGGCGGCGACGGGCGCGGCGGGCATCCGCGAGGAGCGAGCCCGTGCGAGCCACGATCCCGAGCCGGCCACGCAGGCCGCCCTCCGGTCGGTCGGTGGCGAGCAGATAGGAACGGCCACTCGCGGCCGTCGGGTACCCGATCCGTTCGGCTGCGGCACCCGGGTCCGGAGCGAGAACGACCGGCTCGACAGTTGGCAAGAGCTCGGCCATGGTCGCCGCGGCCGCACCGAGCAGGGCCTCGTCGGCTCCGACGATCGCGATCCGCACGCACGGCTCGATCTCCATCTCGACGCGGGTCGGACAGCCGAACCAGCGCACACGCTCGTGCACGAGGTCGAGCTCGAGCGTGTGGCGGCCGGGGCGCTCGGGTGCAACGACGTCGATGGGAACGAGGCACGACGCACCGGGCGCGACGGGCTCCGGGAACGACGTGCGCAGCCCGTCGCCGACGACCAGTTCGCCGTTTGCGTACCAGCGGTACGAGAGGCGGAACTCGGGCCGCCCGAGCGTTCCCCAGGGCCAGTGCTGGGTTCCAAGGTTCGCGACGCGGACGTCGAGCGAGCGGTTTTCGCCGGCGACCATCGGAGCGAGGCGCTCCACGACCTCGAGTCGCGCACGGTAGGCGGAATCGTCGACGGGAACGCCTCGCCAATGGAGATCGATCTCCTCGCGGGTCGCCGAGCGCAGCTCCGGCGCGGCCGCCGGCTCGGGCCACGACTCGACGTCGAGGACGGAATCGATGAGAAGGCGGTCGTCGGCCGGCAGCTCCGCCGTCACCGCAGCAGGTCGCTCCTCGGGCAGGTACAGCGCATCGTTCATGGGCCGGCCGGTCAGTCGCTGGCCTGGACGCAGCAGCTCGTAGCGGCGCACCTTCCGCTCCCGAGCCTCGAGCGGGTTCAGCAGAAGGTCGGTGTGGTAGATCGGTCCCTCGAGGTAGCGCCGCGGGCCGACCGCCTCGATTGGCCAGTGCGTGACGCCGGGAAACCACAGGACGCGGCGGTCGTTGTGGACGACACGGAGCTGGTAGTCAGGCCGCCAAGGTGGCTCGTCGAGAAAGCACGTGCGGTCTGGGAAGAGCCATCGCCGCGCGACAAACGCATGCGTTACCTCGCGCTCGGCGAGCAGCGAGGGCAACTCGGCGAGCAGTTGGGTGCTCGGGATCTCGTCGTCGTCGATCCAGAAGATCCACTCCGCGGAGCACAGGCTGTGCAGCCAGCCCACGGGCCGGTCTACCGGCTCAGCGTACGGATAGCGGACGAGGACGTCGGCGACGTCGGCGAGGGGGCCAACCAGCTCCGGCTCGACGGAGTCGTCGACTGCGACGACGATCTCGCTCGCCAGGCCGCGGAACAGCGCGAGCTGGGCGGCGACGCGAGCGGTAGGACCGCGGGTGAGGCAGCACACAGAGATGGACACGCTCGCCGACGCTGCGGGCACCGGCAGGAGCTTACCTTCGAGCAGGCCGGTGGTCCACGCCTAGCGGATGAGCCCGCGGCGTGCCAGCTGTGCGGCCGCAGCGAGCACCCCGTCGCGCGAATCCTGCTCCGCCAGCCAACCGGTCAGCTCGGCCATCCCCTCGGCGAACGAGACGGCTGGGTCGAAGCCGAGGAGCTCGCGCGCCCGGGTGATGTCCGCAAAGCAATGCCTGATGTCGCCGGCGCGATACTCGTTGCGGGTTTCCGGCTCGGCCGGCTTTCCGAGAGCGTGCGCGAGCGTTGTCGCGACGTCGAGCACGCTCGTTGCGCACCCTGTGCCGACGTTCACAGGCAGCCCGTCCGCGGCACCCGGTTCGAGTGCGAGAAGGACGCTGCGGACGATGTCCCCGACATGGACGAAGTCGCGGGCTTGGAGCCCGTCCTCGAAGATCACGGGCGGCCGGTCGTTGAGCAGGCGCGAGGCGAAGATGGCAGCGACTCCTGTGTACGGGTTCGAGAGCGCCTGCCGGGGCCCGTACACGTTGAAAAAGCGCAGTGCGGTCGCCGGCACGCGGTAGGCGCGGCTCCAGGCGAGCGTCATCTCCTCGTGGTCGCGCTTGCCGATCGCGTAGATCGAGGTCGGCAGCAGCGGCTTGCGCTCGCCCGTCGGCCGTGGCTCGACCTCCGCGCCGCACGAGGGGCAGCGCGGCTCCCACTCGCGGCGCGCGAGCTGCTCCTCGGGGCGCGGCTCGACGAGCACGTCGGCGCCCTCGGGCGGGCAGTGGTAGGCCCCCTCGCCGTAGATGGACATGGACGAGGCGACGACGACCTTCTCGATCCGGTCGCGGGCGGCGGTCGCCTCCTCGAGCACGACGGCACAGCCAACAGCGTTCACAGACGTGTAGCGCTCGATCTCGTACATCGACTGCCCGACGCCCACGGCGGCGGCGAGGTGGACGAGCCGGTCCACGCCGACGAGGCAGCGGCTGACCGCGTCATGGTCGCGCACGTCGCCGACGACGAGCTCGGCCTCCGTGTCCAGGTACGCGGGAACGCCGTCGTGCACCTGCGGATCGAGCGAGTCGAGGATGCGCACCTCGTCGCCCCGTGCGAGCAGTGCGTCCACGAGGTGCGAGCCGATGAAGCCGGCGCCGCCGGTAACGAGAATACGCATTGACCCTGAACCTACCAACCGTCAGCGCAGGACGTACATGGGGAGAGGCGGGGGCGACGCTACGGGAAGGGGTTTGGGAGAGGGCCGGAGCGGCCCCGGCGCGCGTCGCGCCAGCCTCGCACGACCGCCCACACGGCTCGGCTCCGATGCGGGTGACGAACGCACCGGACGGCGTGCGCCGACACGATCGCACCCCGCCGGAGCCCCGCGAACCCGCGGGGCAGCGGCCGGTAGCGCTCGCAGACGATGATCGTGTTGCGCGTGCTGTAGTAGAGGTTGGCCAGCGACGCCGCGCCGCCGGTCGACGCCGAGCCCCGATGCCAGGCTCTCGCCTCCGGGACGAAGACGACGGCGTACCCGGAGCGGCGGATGCGCAAGCACCACTCGACATCCTCGACGTAGGCGAAGAGCTCCTCGGCGAGCCCCCCGGCGCTCTCGATCGCCGCGCGAGAGACGGCCATCGCCGCGCCGGTCACTCGACCGACGTCGCGAAGGACGTCGAAACGTCCGTCGTCGTGCCGGCCGAAGCCGTCCGGGCGGCCGTGGTGACCGAGCCAGAGGTTGACCCGGCCGCCCGCATACTCGAGCCGATCGGGAGGCTCGGCGGCGTACACCTTGCAGCCGAGGACACCGGCGTCGGGCCGCGCTGCCACGGCGCGCTCGAGGGCGGCTGGGAGTCTCGGATCGGCGGTGGCGTCGTTGTTGAGCAGCAGCACCCAGTCGGCACCCCGTGCGAGCGCGCGCCGGATGCCGACGTTGTTCCCTGCGGCGAACCCAAGATTGACGCCGGCTCGGACGAGCTCGACCTCCGGAAAGCGTTCGGCGATCGCCTCGGGCGAGCCGTCGTTCGAGCCGTTGTCGACGCAAACCGTCTCGACCCCACTCAGCGACTCGAGACACGCGAGCGTGTCCTCGCGCCCGTTCCAGGAGAGGACGATTGCGACGAGCCTCATGCGAGCGCCCGCAGGTACAGCCAGGCGCGGGTCAGACCCGGCGGTCGGAGCGCCACGAGCGCGAACACGTAGGCGGCAAGCCCGACGGCGGCAGCGGGAATCGGCGCGAGCGCCCAGCGAGCGAGGGCAAAGGCCAGAACGGCGAGGCCGCCGGTGGTGGCCGTCGCGAGGACGAGCCCCGTGACGGCATGAGAGAGCGCGGTGCGCGAGAGGAGCGCGAGCAAGCCGGCGAAGACGAGCGCGGTCGTCAGCGCGAGCGCGCCCACGTTGCCGCCGAGACCGCCGAGAGCCTGACCCGCCCAGACAAGCGGCACGTGCACGGCCAGCGCGACGAGTGCGAGGAGCGGCAGCGCCCGCACGCGGCCGGCGACGAAGAGCAGCGGGAAGGTGACGGAGACGCCCACCGAGACCGCCATCCAGGGGCTCAGGTAGACGACAAGGCGTCCGAGCTCCGTGCCCGCGTCGCCGCCGTAGTCCGGGCCGAGGACGCCGCGCACAACGGTTTCGCCAGCGAGCGCGAACACCCCGGCGGCCCCGGCGACGAGGGTGAGCGCGAGCCATGACGCGGCGGCGACATGCTCGCCCACAAGCGCACCGCCCAAACCGCGCCGTGCCAGCGGCACGCTCGAGACGAGCGAGAGCGACGACGCCGTCACGGCCACGAGAGCCGCGGCGATCAGGTATGCATAGCCGAGACTCGTGACTGCGCCCGTGCCCTGCTCCCCGGCGAAGCGAACGCAGACAACGTAGAGACCTTGGAGCACGAGCGGGAGCGCCACTCCCGCCCCGAGCTCGCCCAGTCGGCCCCGCAGCCGCAAAGCGGCAGGGCTCGCTCGAAGGACTCCCCGGCGTGCGAGCACGACAAGCGGAAGCGAGAGCGCGAGAGCGCCGTTGGCAGCCATCCCCCAGGCGACCGCCACGATTCCGTCGGGCTCGACGCGCCAGAGGATGAGCGCGAGTCCGGCGGCACTGCCGGCCGCGAAACCGATGGCGGCGGTGTGGTAGTCGTCGAGCGCGGCAAGGGCGCTCGCCGCGAGTCCCGCGAAGAGCTGCGCGACCGCGGCCGGCACCATCCAGCGCAGCGCCTCGGCCGCCGTCTCCTGCGCCGCGTCGGGCAGGTTGCCGATGAGAAGCCCCGCGGCCCAGCTGGAGGCGAGGATCGAGCCGGCGAGCAGCGGCACCGTCACGATTGCGAGGCCGACGGCGTAGGCCGCAAGCTCGCCGCCCAGCCGCGCCTCATCCTGCGCGCGCGCGAGCCGTGGCAGCACGGCCACGCGGAGCGCGCTCGCCGCCAGCACGAGCACGATGAAGACCGCGTAGGCGGCGAAGAAGCCATCGGTTTCGGGACCTCTGCCGAACTGGCGCGCGATCACGACCCCGACGACGGCAGCGAGGCCCGTGACGACGGCGGTCGAAGCGGCGGTGACGGCGCTGCTGCCGAGCGCGCTCCGGGGCAGGGAGGCGGTACGCTTGCTCAAGCCGGAAGGAGCTTACGCACAGTGCCGAACGACACCACGTGGACACCCGCCGACCTCGAGCAGCTGAGCCGTGACCACGGCTCGGCGTACGCGGGACGCACGTGCCTCGTCACGGGCGCGGACGGCTTCATGGGCTCGCACCTGACCGAGGCGCTCGTCGAGCTCGGCGCCGACGTCCACGCCTTCGTCCGCGCGACGTCGAGCGGCGCGCTCAACAACATCGCGGACCTGCGCGACCGGCTGAAGGTTCACTTCGCCGACCTCACCGACAAGACATCGGTGGACTACCTCATCAGGGAGCTCAAGACGGCGCCCGACCGGCCGTACGTCTTCCATCTCGGCGCGCAGGCGCACGTCGGCGAGTCCTGGCACCGGCCGTACGAGACCGTGATGGCGAACACGATCGGGACGCTCAACCTGCTCCAGTCGATCGTGGATCACGGGCTCGAGCTCGAGAAGTTCGACACCGCCGGCACCTCCGAGGAGTACGGCAACGTCCGGGAGTCGGTCTCCCACCACCACGACTTCGACGACGCCGGCGGCCTGATCCTGCACGAGCGCTCGCCGATCAACCCGAAGTCCATCTACGCGACGAGCAAGGTCGCCGCCGACTTCCTGACGATGAACTACTTCGACGCCTTCGGCGTTCCCGGCGTCGTCACCCGGATGTTCAACAACTACGGCCCGCGCCAGAACCCGCGTTACGTGACCGGCACGATCATCACGCAGGCGCTCTCGCGCCCGAGCGTCGAGCTGGGCGCGCTCGAGCCGCTACGCGACTTCTGCTTCTGCACCGACGGCGTCCGGGGCCACCTCACCGTCGCGGCGCAGGGCGTGCCGGGCGACGTCTACGTCTACGGCCAGGGCGAGAACATCTCGATGCGCGACTGGGCCGAGCTGATCCTCCGCATCGGCGAGGAGGCCGGCTACTGGCCCGGCGACCGCGAGCTCGTGACATCGGCCGCACGCCTCCGTCCCGGCTCGAGCGACGTGCTGGCGCTCCGCGTCGGCCACGAGAAGCTGACACGCGAGACCGGCTGGCAGCCGCTCGTCTCCTGGGAGGAGGGAGTCCTGAAGACGATCCAGTGGTACGCCGAGAACCGCGAGCGCTGGCTTGGCCGCGTTGACTGGCTGGCGACCGGGGCGCCGAAACTCCCGACGGCATGAGGACTCTCGTAACAGGAGGCGCGGGCTTTCTCGGCTCGCACCTCGTCGAGCGGCTCGAGGCCGAAGGCCACGACGTCGTGGTGCCCCGCCGGCGCGACGCCGACCTCACCTCGATGATCGACGCCGAGCGGCTCTTCCGCGAGACCCGGCCCGAGCTCGTCTTCCACCTCGCCGCCGAGGTCGGCGGCATCGGCGCCAACCGCGCCAACCCCGGCCGCTACTGGTACGCGAACCTGATGATGGGCGCGCACGTGCTCGAGCAGTGCCGCCTGCACGGCGTCGGCAAGCTCGTCCTCGCCGGCACGATCTGCTCGTACCCGAAGCTCGCCCCCGTGCCCTTCCACGAGGACGACCTCTGGAACGGCTACCCGGAGGAGACGAACGCGCCGTACGGCGTCGCGAAGAAAGCGTTGCTCGTCGGCGCGCAGGCCTACCGCGAGCAGTACGGGCTGAACGCGGTCTACCTGCTGCCGGTCAACCTCTACGGCCCGCGCGACAACTTCGACCTCGAGACGTCGCACGTGATCCCGGCGCTGATTCGCAAGATGGTCGAGGCGCAGGCCCGCGGCGAGCGCGAGGTCGTGCTCTGGGGCGACGGCTCGCCGACGCGGGAGTTCCTCTACGTCGAGGACTGCGCCGAGGGGCTGCTGCTCGCGGCGCAGCATTACGACGGGCCCGAGCCCGTGAACCTCGGCACGGGCGAGGAGATCGCGATCCGCGACCTCGCCGGGCTCATCGCCGAGGCGACCGGCTACGAGGGTGAAGTCAGCTGGGACAGGACGAGGCCGAACGGGCAGCCGCGGCGGCAGCTCGACACGTCGCGCGCGGCAGAGCGCTTCGGCTTCCGCGCGCACATCGGCCTGCGCGAGGGGATCGAGCGCACCGTGGCCTGGTACCGCTCGGCGGCGCCGGCATATGCGGCTTCCTGACGCGCGCCGCCGCGTTGCGGCATTCGGGACATGGCTCGACGGGAGACCGGGCTGGCAGGTGCTCGGCCCTCTGCTCGTCGTCCAGTGGGTCGCGGTGGCCGCGCTCGCGCTCTCGGTCCGCCACAACGGCTGGCTCTTCTACCAGGGCGGCGACCAGACCTGGCTCTACAGCACCGCCTACTCCCTCAGCCTCGGCGACATCCCCGTGAGCTACGTCGGCTACGGGTGGTCGTACCTGCTCGCTCCGATCGCGTGGGTGGCGGGCCCTAGCTTCCTGGCGGCGCTGCCCGGCATCGTCTTCTTCCAGCAGCTGGTGCTGGTGCCGATTGCCCTCCTGAGCGTCTACGGCATCCTGGCGAGCCTCGGGGGCAGGCGGCTTGGATACTTCGGTGTAGCGGTGTGGATCGCCGCGCCCTTCCTGGCCATTCCGCTGTTCGAGCAGCGCTATCACGAGCGCTACGTCGAGCAGTTCCTGCCACAGGCGTTGGGCCTCACCGGCATGGCGGACTTCCCGTCGATGGTCCTGCTGCTCGCGGCGTCGTGCCTCGTGCTCCGCTCCCTCGATACGCGCGACGAGCTCGAGATCGCGCTCGCAGGCCTGCTCGCCGGCTTCGCGATCGGCGCCAAGCCTGCGAACGCAGTCTTCCTGGCGGCTCCGTTCCTCGCCCTGGCGCTCGCGCGCAGGAGGACGGCGCTCGTGGTCCTCGCACTCGCCCTCGTACCCGCGGCCGCAACGCTCGCGCTCTGGAAGTTCAGCGGTCTGGGCACCTTGCCCGTCCTGAACAGCGGCGGCGGGACACCCGGGGCCGGCGGAGGAGGCGGCCTTCCTGGCGTGTCTCTCCCCGCCGGTCTCGACCGCTACATCCGAATCGACTGGAGCAGGGTCGGGAGCGAGCTCGATCAGGTTCGCGAGTACTTCTACTCGGTTCGGTTCCTCGAATGGCTGCCGCTGGCCGGCGTTCTGGCCTTCGCCCGCCGCTCGATTCCGAAAGCGGCGTTCCTCGCAACCTGGCTCTTTGCCTTCCTTATCGTCAAAGGGTTGTCCGATGTGGCGAGCGTCGAATCTGGCTCGACCTGGCGGCTGATCATGCCAGGCTTTCCGCCGCTGCTGCTCTCCGCGGCAGCACTTCCGCTGCTGCTGGCGCGAAGGCGCCGCGCAGGGCCTGCCGTCGCTCCGCTGTTCCGGGGACGAGGCCGGCTGGCTGCCTTCGTGGCGTCCGCCGCCGTGCTCGCCCTCGGGCCGGCCGTCCTGATCGCAGGCGGCGGGGCCGCGGGCCCGCGGATCCTCTGGCACTTCACCGAGTACACGTTGATCCCCGCCGATCTCTCATGGCAGCCCCGTCTTGACCCTCGGGACGGCACCGTCCAGCTGACCTGGCCGCAGCCCGGCGCGAGCGCTGCTCACGTCTACTACGTCGTCTTCCGCGTCCTTCGCGAAACCGACGTCCGCTGCAAGTTGCGAGGCGACTCGCAGAGCTCGTGCATCTTCGACACGGATCAGGCGTTCGTCACGCGCGCACGGACGCTCACCGACCACCCCCCGGACGGAACCTGGACCTACCGGATCGGGCTGGCAGCGAACTGGCGCGATCTCGCCAACTTCGGCGACGTCCTGCTGGTCAGCGCTCCGGTCACGGTGAACGTCCCCCCTCTTCGCTGAGCCCAGACGACGCGGGGAGTTCGGCGCCGGCGAACGCGTCGGACTGCATACGAGGATCGAACGCACGGTCGCTTGGTACCGTGCGGACGTGAATGCCGCTGCCCTCTAGGCTTCTCCCCGGCCCGCTGCGGCCCCTCTCGGGACCGCTGACGCTCTACCGCGCGGCCGTGTACGGCCTCATAGCCCTCACGGCCGCGCTTGCACTGTGGAACGCGTACGCCGTGCCCGGTCACCAGGGCTACGACAACGAGCAGAACGTCCACTACGCACACGACCTCGTGCACGAGCTCCAGTTCGGAGACCCGAGCGACCCGCACCAGAACTCGTACAAGCCCCCGGGCTTCTACCTCCTCGCCGGCTCGCTCATGGTTCTCGGCGAGCAGGCCCACCTGAAGGATGAGAGAAGCGTCGTCCAGTTCACGAATGCTCTCCTCGTCGTCGCGACACTCGTGCTCGTACTCCTGCTCGCACGGACGATCTGGCCGGAGCGCCGGTCACTCCACCTCACAGCAGGTGCGTTCCTCGTCTTCATGCCTCTCACGCTCAAGACGGCTGCGATGTTCCACCCGGGCACACTCGAGATGTTCCTCACCGCGCTCGCTCTCCTCCTCGTTGCCCGGATGCTCGCGCAGCGACGCTTCACCTGGCGAGCGTCGCTGGCCCTGCTCGCCGTCTCGGGGGCGAGCATCTCGGTCATGGCGGCCGGCATGTGGACGTACGCTGCGGTCGTCGTGGCGCTGCTCGTCGCAGGGCTGGGTCGCTACGCGACGTGGCGAGAGCTCGCAGCGCCGCTTGGACTTCTCGTGGGAGTGGCGATGCTCGTAGCACTCCCCCTGTACCTCCGCCCGAATGCCCCGCGGACCGTCCCGCTCCTAGCCGGCGGGGGATCCAACATGCACGGAGGGTTCTTCACGCACAGGCCGCTCGACTTCTACACCAACCTCGGCATCCCACAGGTCGTGACTGCGCCCATGCGCCCGAACTACGCCAACAAGCTGCTCCCGACTGCGTACACCGAGACGTGGGGGGATTACTTCGGCATCTGGGCGTGGGCCGCCGAGACCCCTCCGGACGGCGCCGTCACGAGGAAGCTGCAACAGCAGAGCTGGATCGGCCTTCTCCCCACGCTGCTCGGCATCGCCGGCTGGGCGGTGCTGACCCTTGCGGCGGTGCGCCTGACGGTGCGCCGGCGCCTAGAACACACCGCGACGCTCGTACCCGCGCTGGCGCTGACGGCGATCGCTTGGGCGGGCTTCCTCTACTACGTCTCCCAGTTCAACTCGTTCGACGGCGACACCTTGAAGGGCACGTTCATGCTGAGCGCGGTGCCCGCATGGGCACTCGTCTTCGCGTACGCCGTCGACCGCGTCCGCCGGATTCCTGTGATCGGCATCGCGATCGTTTTCGTGCTCGTCGGAAGCGCTCTCCTCAGCCTTCCGTTCCTGGCGTTCCAATTTCCTCTCTGGGGCTTTTCTTAGAGGCCTGCTCGAGCAGCGCGAGCCGCTGGGCGAGGATCGTGCTCTGATCGGAGAGCTTCGAGATCACCGTCGAGTAGTGGAGCAGGACGACGAGGATGAAGAGCGTGGCGACGGCGAAGAGCACCGCCGGCGGGTAGCCCGTGACACCGACCCAGCCGGCGATCGTGTTCAGCCCGTCGCGCCAGGCCGAGAGCACGAGCAGGACGACACCTGTGAGCAGCCAGAGCAGTGCGTACCGCTCGCGCAGGCGGCGGCTACGGATCAGTTCGAGCACGACGAGGATGAGCAGGATCGAAGCGATCGAGGCGACGATCGAGATCCGAAGCGGAGTCATGCCTCTCCCTCCTCCAGCGGGACAGCCTTGCGGCGGAAGACGCCGACGAGCAGCGCCAGCGTCACCTTGACCGCGTAGTAGAGCGAGCGCAGCGCCGTGATGTGCGAGGTGCCGTGCTCGCGTTCGCGCATCTGCACGGCCACCTCCTTCAGGCGAAGGCGGTGCTTGAAGACCATCACCGTCGCCTCCACCTCGGGGTAATCGTGCGGGTAGTCGGCTGCGAAGAGGCGGATGCCGAGCCGGTTGACCGCCTGAAAGCCCGATGTCGTATCGGTCACGCGTTGCCGCGTCAGCAGCGAGACGAGGCGCGCGAACCAGGCGATCCCGGCGCGGCGCGCGAACGGCGGCCTGTAGGTGGAGCTCCCGTCGGCGAAACGGGAGCCGACGACGATGTCGGCCTCCCCGGCGGCCAGCGGGCCGAGCAGCTTCGGCAGCTCCTGCGGATCGTGCTGGCCGTCGCCGTCGAGCCGGACGGCAACCTCATAGCCGTGCTCGAGCGCGTACTTGAAGCCGGTCTGCACGGCGCCCCCGATGCCGAGGTTGAAGGGCAGCCGGACGACCGCTGCGCCGGCCGCGGCTGCAAGCTCGGCCGTGCGGTCGGTCGAGCCGTCGTCCACGACGACGACGTCGACGCCGGGGTCGAAGGCCCGCAGCTCGGCGATCACGCCGGCGATCGCGCCCGCCTCGTTGCGGGCCGGGACGATCGCGATCCGGCGCGGCTCAGCCACGGATGCCTGCCGGCACACCGACTCCGAGCAGCTCGAGCAGCTGCCGCGCCCGGTGCGCGTACGTGTGCTCGTCGAGCACACGCTCGCGCGCCCGCTGCCCCATCGCCTCGGCCTCGCCGGGATCGGCGAGCAGCGAGCGGTACGCCGCGAGCGCCTCCTCCGCGCTCTCGACGACCATGAGCTCGCGCCCGGGCTCGAACCACCGCTCGATCCCGAGATAGGGGTTGGAGACGATCGCGGCGCCGGCGGCGGCGAGCTCGAAGGGGCGCGCGGTCGCCGAGGCGAACACGGTCGCGTGCGAGCGGCGCGTGATGTTGAGGTTCACCCGCGCCTCGGAGATCGCGTGCGAGAAGACGTTGAACGGGACGTCGCCGACCTGCCGGGCGAGGCCCGTATCGCCCTGGAAGTCGCGTCCGCCGAGTGCGAAGTCGACCTCCGGTGCGGCTCGGCTCGGCTCGCCCACCATCGCCTCCATCCAGTCGCGCCGGAACTTGTCGCCGTAGCCGTAGAAGAAGACGTCCATCGTCTTCTCCACCGGCATGGGCCGGAAGAACTCGGGGTCGGCGCCCCAGAAGATCGCCTCAGCACGACGGGCGCCCAGCTCCCGCAGCCGCTCGAGGCCGCCCTCCGAGTTCGAGACGACGAGGTCGTACTCCGACGGATCGGCGCCGTGGTAGTAGTTGAAGCCCGTGTCCATGCCGCCGAACTCCGGCAGGCTCATCGGCACGTCGCCGTCGTAGAAGACGACGGGGATCCCGAAGCGCTCGCGCAGGTGCGTGGGGATGCCGCGCAGGTGGGCCATCGGCACGGTGAAGACGACGACCGCGTCGGGCCGCTCGGCCTCGACGAGACGCTCGAGGTGCCGCTTCCAGCGAGGCGTGACGAGGCGCCAGATCGTCTCGCGGGTGAGGCGGTCGAGGCGCGAGTCCTCCGGGGAGTCCTCGGCGCGGCGCAGGTAGCGGTCGCCCCTGGCGCGCGCGAGCACCCCGCGCACCGCCGCGTAGCTCTCCCCTTCCCGGTAGGTCGGGTTCGGCGCCGTCCGCCACCAGGGCGACTCGACCGGCCGCCCGCGATAGGGCGTCACGAGCAGATCGGCTCCTGCCTCGTACAGACCCTTCCAGAGCTGCCACCAGGCCGGCGTGCAGCCGTAGCGGAAGTCGAGGTCCACGGCGGACGCGACGGCGAGGATCCGCGGCGCTCTCATCGGGCAGAGTCTACGGAGCGGATATGAGGGACTAGTAAGCCCCTTTGCGGGCGAGGACTGCTGCGGGCGTCTTGACGAGGATCGAGATGTCGAGCCAGATCGACCAGTTGTCGAGGTAGTAGAAGTCGAGCCGCACGAGATCGTCGAAGGTGAGTCCGGAGCGCCCTGAGATCTGCCAGAGGCCCGTCATGCCGGGGAGCACGAGGTAGCGCTTGCGGTGCCAGTCCTCGAGCAGCGCGTAGTCGCGCAGCGGCAGCGGGCGGGGGCCGACGAGGCTCATCTCGCCGCGCAGCACGTTCAGCACCTGCGGCAGCTCGTCGAGGGAGACCCGCCGCAGCAGCCTTCCGACGCGAGTCACCCGCGGATCGTGGCGGATCTTGAAGAGCGCTCCGTCGGCCTCGTTGCGCCCCTCGAGCGCGGGCTGCAGCCGATCGGCGCCGGCCACCATCGTCCGGAACTTGAACATTCCGAACTCGCGCTCACCGAGCCCGATGCGGGGGTCGCGGTAGAAGACGGGGCCGCGGGAATCGAGCTTGATCGCCGCCGCGACGAGGAGCCAGAGCGGCAGCCCGGCGAGCATCAGGGCGCCGCTCACGAGCAGGTCGAACGACCGCTTGACCGCCCAGTCGGTGCCCGCGAACACGGGCGGGCGCAGCTCGAACAGCGGCACCCCCTGGCCCGGCACGTACTCGCCGCGCTGGACGAGCAGCTCGGTCGTCGTCGGAGCGAGTCGCACCTTGACCGCGTGACGGTGCGCCGTCTCGACGATCTCGAGCAGCTCCGCCTCGTCGAAGTCGGCCTCGCTCAGGATCAGCTCGTCCACCGACCGCCCGGCGAGCACGGCCGGGAGCTCCTCGAGCCCGCCGAGCAGCGGCAGCGGCACGCCCTCGACCGACGGCGCGACGGCGCCGACGAACTCGTAGTCGATCCCGCCGCGCGCCGAGCCGAGCGACTCGCGGAGGCGCTCGAGGCTCGGGCCATGGCCGACGAGCACGGCCCGGCGGCGGGCGCCGGTGAGCCGGAGCAGCTCGATCGCCGCCGTCTCGTACGCCGCGCGGAAGATGCCGATCGCGAGCGCCGCGAGCACGGTCGAGGTCGGGATCAGACCATAGGTCGTGAACTCGAAGCCTGTCCCGAGGCCGAAGGCGAGCGTGATCAACGCAACGATGACGAGCGAGGAGACGACCTTGCCGACGCCGGCCCGGCGCTCGCGCGAGGCGTAGAGACCGGCCTGCCAGAAGACGAGCAGCGTGATCAGGGAGAGGAACGGCAGCCACTCCGTCTCGGCGTCCCAGAGAACGCCCCACAGGGGGTCGGTGTGCCCGTGCCAGAGCTCCCGCAGCGTCAGCCCGCCGTAGAGGCCGAGCGCGACACCGCAGACATCGATCGCCGCCAGTGTCAGAACGCTCGCGAGCCGGCGCCCTGCCGAGCGGAGCGGCGAGCGCGAGAGGATGTACGGCCTGACGGCCCGGACGTCCGCGGCAGAGGGGGGTGGACCCCCCGCGGCAGGCTCGGTCGCGGGTGGATCCGGCGACAACGCCGGTTTCGTGCTCACGGAGACGCGTATTCTACTCGGCTGCCGTGCCGGAACCCGCCGACCGCACCGAAGCGCCCTTGCGCGTCTCCTTCCTCATCCCCGCCTACAACGAGGCGGCGACGATCGCGGAGCTGCTCGACCGGGTCTGGGCGCTCCCGTTCGACAAGCAGCTCGTCGTCGTCGACGACGGCTCGACCGACGGCACGGGCGACCTTTCCGAGGGCTGGGCGAACGGCCGAGCCGGCGTCGTCGTCCTGCGCAAGGAGAACGGCGGCAAGGGTAGCGCGATCCGCGCCGGGATCCCGCTCCTGGACGGCGACATCACGGTCATCCAGGATGCCGACCTCGAGTACGACCCGGCCGACGTGCCTGCGCTGATCGAGCCGATCCAGCGCGGTCTCGCCGACGTCGTCTACGGCTCGCGGCTGAGTGGCGGCCGGCCGCAACGGGCATACCTGTTCTGGCACCTCGTCGGCAACCGCTTCCTCTCGCTGCTGACCGGCCTGCTCTTCAACACGACCCTGTCGGACATGGAGACCGGATACAAAGCGTTCCGCACCGACGTGCTCACGAGCCTCGAGCTCCGCGAGGACGACTTCGCGATCGAGCCGGAGATCACGGGCAAGCTCTGCAAACGGAAGCTCCGGATCTACGAGCTGCCGATCTCCTACTACGGCCGCACGTACGCCGAGGGCAAGAAGATCACCTGGCGGGACGGCTTCAAGGCGATGTACGTGCTCATCCGCGTCCGGCTCTTCGACTGATGTGGAAGCGCGGCCGCGCGGCGCTCGCCTGGAGCGGCCTCGCGGTCACGGTCGTCTTCGCCTACGTCGCCGTCCGCGACGTCGACGCCGCCGAGGCGTGGCGGTCTGTCCGTGAGGCGAACGGCTGGTGGCTCGCGCCCTCGCTGGCTCTGCTCGTGCTCGCGGTCGCGCTCCGCGCCGTGCGCTGGCGCTACCTCTTCGTCGCGCAGACGCGGCCGCCACTCGGGGCGGTCACGCGGGCCCTCCTGATCGGGTACCTCTTCAACAACATCCTGCCCGCGCGGGCGGGCGAGGCGGCGCGCGTCGTCGCCCTGCGGCAGGCGACCGGGGTGTCGAAGGCCGAGAGCGCGGGCACGATCGTGATCGAGCGCGCCTACGACGTCCTCTCGCTGCTCGTTCTGCTGTTCGTACTCGCCCCCTGGCTGCCGGAGGTGACCTGGCTGACGACGGCCGTGGTTCTCGCGATCGTGCTCGCGGCGGTGCTCGCGGCGGGCATGGCGATCATCGCGATCTGGGGCGACCGGCCGCTCCGGGCGCTGCTGCGGCCGCTCGCGCGCCTCTCGTTTCTCCACCCCGAGCGGCTCGAAGGGATCGCCGCCAACCTCACGCAGGGGCTCGCGGCGCTGCATCGCTGGCGGTTTGCGGTGACGGCCTTCGTGCTCACGACCGCCTCCTGGATCGTGCTGGGCCTCTCGTTCTGGATCGCCATGCTCGCCTTCGACCTCGGCCTCTCGCCGGTCGCGGGGATGTTCGTGCTGATCGCGATCGGGCTCGCGTCGATCCTCCCATCCTCGCCCGCCGGTCTCGGCGTCTTCGAGGCGGCGACCGTCGTGGCGCTCGGCGCGTACGGAGTGCCGGACTCGCCGGCGCTCTCCTACGCGGTCGTCCTGCACGTCGTGAACTTCGTGCCCTACCTCGTCGTCGGCGTCGTCGTGCTGCAGCGGCACGCTGCGCGCGTGCGCCGGCTGAGGCAGGCCTAGGCGTCCGGGCCGGCGGGCGGCTTCCCCGACCGCGCGAGAGCGCGCCGGCCCCGCTCGACGACCCGCAGTGCGCGGATCAGCAGATCGGCGGGGACGCCGTGGTGCGCCCGGAAGTAGAGGCGTTCGCCGTGACGCCAGGCCATCCGCCGCGCTCCCGTCAGCATCGGCGTCCCCTTGCCGGGATGCATGCCGAGCACCTCCGGCACGACGAGCACGTCGAAGCCCGCGTCGCCCAGGCGGTGGGCGAGGTCGATCTCCTCCCAGTAGAGGAGGTAGCGCTCGTCGAGGCCGCCGATCGCCTCGAGCGCCGTGCGGCGAAGGAGCATGCAGGCACCGTTCACGAACGGCACGGGGCGCGGGTCGCCGCCCTCGGCGGTGACGGGTGCGGGGCGCCGCTTGCGGCGCAGCACGCCCGCGAGGCCGAGCAGGTCGGCGGCCATCCAGCGCACGCTTGGGAACGCGTAGGCGCCGTTGCGCGCGTCGGCGCCATGCTCGTCCACGAGCTGCGGGCCGGCGAGGGCCGCTCCCGGCCGCTCGTCGAGCGCGCGCTTCAGCGCAGCGACCGCGCCCGCCTCCGGCAGGCTCAGATCCGATGTCAGCAGGAGAACGTAGGGGGCGCTCGTGGCGCGCACGCCCTGCGCCCAGGCGCGCGAGAGCCAGACGTTCTCCGCGTTCCCGAGCAGCCGCACGTCCGGCTGCGCGGCGAGGTAATCCCGGGTCCCATCGCTCGAGGCGTTGTCGACTGCGACGAGCTCGAGCGCGACCCCCTGCTGCGCCCGCAGCTCCGCGAGCTGCCGTTCGGCCTCGGTGCGGGAGTTCAGATGGACGAGGACGACGGAGACGTCGGGCGAGTGCCCCTCCACGGTCAGTAACGTGTCCCCATCGTGTGCGGCATCTGCGGCCTAGTATCGCAACGCGGCGCCCCGGACGAGGCGCTCGTCGCTTCGATGAACGCAGCGATCGCCCACCGCGGCCCGGACGAGGGCTCGGTGGACGTCTTCGGGCCGTGCGCGCTCGGCAGCCGGCGCCTGCGCGTGATCGACCTCGAGACCGGCTCGCAGCCCGTCGAGAGCGAGGACGGGGAGATCGTCGCTGTCTTCAACGGCGAGCTCTACAACTTCCCCGCCCTGCGCGAGGAGCTCGCCGCGCAGGGCCAC
>Ga0209514_10002083_pt1 | contig 31965 bp, 35 predicted proteins | sample Subgrocontami58m_FD_187452 | JGI IMG/M metagenome (GOLD analysis project Ga0209514, IMG submission 187452) | Subsurface groundwater microbial communities from S. Glens Falls, New York, USA - GMW37 contaminated, 5.8 m (SPAdes) (version 3) | ecosystem: Environmental > Aquatic > Deep subsurface >...
AGGCGAAAATTTGGCTAACGCCAGAGCTAAAATGATCGATGCCTGATTGGTCGAGTAATTTTTCCGCTCAGCTGACGATAAACACCCCATGGGTAACAGAGTGTCACCTCTAGGTGTTAACTGTACGACGCCTTGACACTCCGCTAAGGTTCCAGTAGAGTAACGACATCAGGCCCCCCAGGGCCTATTTAGAGTCCCTCAACCCATGGCAAACCGCATTATCAGCTACTTCCGCGAATCACGGGAAGAACTCAAAAAAGTCGTCTGGCCGACCCGCCGCGAAACCCGCAATAACACCCTAATGGTGATCGGGATTAGCTTGTTTGTGGCCGCTTTTCTCGGCGTTGTCGACCTTGGACTGAAGTTTTTACTCGATAAATTCTTGATTAAATAAACGCACTTGTCCCGTTAGATGGACACTTGGATACGAACAATACTATGCAAAACCTCAACCTAATAAGCATGACCGTCTAACGGGATGGCCAAGCAAACCCAACAACAAGGCCGACGCTGGTACGTCCTCCACACTTACTCCGGGTACGAGGAAAATGTTTCGCGCAACCTGAAACAGCGTATCGAATCAATGGACATGGAAGATAAGATCTACAACGTCCTGATTCCGACTGAAAACCGCATCAAGATCAAGAACGGCAAGCGCAAGATCGTGACCGAGAAGATTTTCCCGGGCTATGTCCTGGTCGAAATGGTCGTGACTGATGATTCCTGGTACGTCGTCCGGAACACGCCGAACGTGACCGGCTTCGTCGGATCGGGGACGACGCCGACGCCGATTTCCGAAACCGAAGTGAAAGAACTCCTGCAACGAATGGGCGTCGCCGAACCGAAGTACAAGATCGACGTCGAAACCGGCTCGGCTGTCCGCATTACTGATGGTCCATTCAAAGAATTCGAAGGCAAAGTCTCCGATGTTGATGAAGGCCGCGGTAAGGTCAAGGTGCTCGTCTCGATGTTCGGCCGCGAAACGCCGGTTGAGCTTGATTTCCTCCAGATTAAAAAACTCTAACTCGGCGCCGTCTTGGGTGTGCTTCTCACCTGACCCGGCACCACTACTCCCTACACCCTATTCCCTAACCCTATGGCTAAGAAAGTAAAAATCGTACTGAAACTCCAGCTCGCTGGCGGTAAAGCAACGCCCGCGCCGCCGGTTGGAACCGCCCTTGGGCCCCACGGCGTTAACATCGCCGACTTCGTTAAGAAGTTCAACGACGCGTCGAAAGACCGTAACGGGGAAACCACCCCGGTGGAAATGACGATCTACGAAGATCGAACCTTTAGCTTTATTCTCAAAACCGCGCCGGCTTCGACGTTGCTGATGAAAGCGGCCAAGATCGAAAAAGGCAGCGCCGACCCGCTTCGCAATAAAGTCGGTAAAGTCACGAAAGCACAGGTCAAGGAAATCGCCGAGCAGAAAATGTCCGACCTCAACGCGAAGGATATCGACGGCGCGATGCGGATTATTGAAGGGACGGCCCGCAATATGGGCATTGTCGTCGAAGGCTAAAAACTGTATTCTAACCGTATGGAAAGTCTCGCTTGGATGGCTATCTTAATCCCAATTCTCGGAATCGCAGTTGTCGTGGTCTTTATCGTGGCTGTGATTCAGGAAGGCAAGTCGGAGAAGCGCAGTTTTAAGCAGGCCTTTTTCGTCATCGTCTCGCTCGTCATGCTCGGCATTAGCGTCGGCGCGACGATTGGCCTTTTAAACACGACCTCAAAGAATTACATTTTTCCCGGCGCGAAGGAATATCAGCGCCGCTTTAATTCACCCCCGGGCCTGTATTTAACTGGCCTAACCCCAGCCGAACAGACTGATGGCGTGAAATCAGTCGTAGCGCCGCAATCAGCGCCATACGCCTGTACGACCGAGTGCCAATTCACTGCCGGTGATAAAGAAGCCGTGACGAGCTGGAAAACAAGTTATGCCACGTGGCGCGATGAGAATACCGGGACGTTGCTTTTCCGCCGCGACCTCGCCGTTATTCTGCCGTTCCTGATCGTTGCCTTGCCGCTGTTCATGATCTTCTTCCGCCTGATGCAAAAAGGCGCGGTCGCCGAAATGGCGGAGTCGAAAAAAATCAGTCCAATTCGATCGCTCTATTTCTACTTTATCGCCTTTGCCGGACTCCTCGTTGCGGTGATTGGCGCGGGCGGGACGATCAACATTGGTTTGAACTCACTGCTCAAGACCTCAACGGATATTAATGGCAATGTTTCTGAACCTTTCCGCGCGACCTCTGACGAAGGCGCGGTGAAAAGTATCATTGCCTGCGCTGACAAGTGCGGATTTACGGCTGATGACAAAGCGTTAGCGAATCAATGGCTGACCGATTCGAAAGACTTTGCTGCCAAGCAGAATAAGTCAACTGGCAAAACGGCCAGCGACCTTTCAACGTATCTTCCGTTATTGCTGGTCGGCATCCCGCTCTTCTGGTACCACTTCGCCCGCATCCGCAAAGAGACGCAGGACACTCATACCGCCACCCCAACCCAACCAACTCCGGTCACTTCATAACATTATTTTGTGGGATCCGCCTACGCCTAACAGCTACGGCGGACAGGCCCCTAGTCTGGGCTTGCCTACTGAAACTCTTGCAGAAGCGAGGGTGGGCTTGCCCACCGAAGCTACCGCAGGAGCGTAGGTGGGGATTGAACCACGGAAAAGGAATCGTATGCACAGCAAGCGTTACCGCGCCGCCCGCGCTTTAGTTGAAACGGGAAAAACCTACCCATTGGCCGAGGCCATTGGTCTATTGAAGCAAACCGCCTCGACGAAGTTCGACGGCAGTGTTGAAATTCATATCCGCCTCGGGGTTGACCCAACGAAAGGCGACCAATCCGTCCGCGGGACGGTGGAATTGCCGCACGGTTCGGGTAAGAAAGTCCGGGTGGCCGTGATTGCCAAAGGCCCAGCCGCCAAAGCCGCCAAGGATGCCGGCGCTGACATTGTTGGCGACGAAGATCTTATCGCTGAAATCAAGAAAAAGGAGAGCATTGCGGCTGATGTCGTGATCGCCACGCCAGACATGATGAAACTGCTCGCGCCGGTCGCCAAGATCCTCGGCACAAAAGGCTTGATGCCGAACCCGAAGAATGAAACGGTCACCGCTGATCCAGGTAAGGCGGTGCTCGCCTGGCAAAAAGGCAAGGTACCGTTTCGGTCAGACAATACCGCGAACGTCCACGCCATCGTCGGTAAACCAAGCTTCACGCCGGAGCAACTGCAGGAAAACATTTCGATGTTTATTGATGCCGTGAAAAAAGTGAAACCGACGACCACCAAAGGGACCTACATGAAGTCCATCACCCTGGCCGCCTCGATGGGGCCGGGGATTAAGGTGAGTTTGTAGACCACCCCGTTCGCTCGACGCAAGCGTCGGCTCTCCGCCCCTCCTGAATTCAGGAGGGGAGAGTTCTTATTCTGCCCTCCTTACATAAGGAGGGCGGCTCTGCCGCAGGTAGAGCGGGTGGTCTAAATAGCATTGACTCCTACCCGTTCTTACGCTAAGGTCGGAATAAAGGTACATTCCATTGCAGTCCGCAGCCACCCTTGACCTCCAAAGGAGGAAATTGGCCATGCCTAAATCTTCTGAAGAACGCGACCGCGAAGAAAGGGAGAAAGGGAAGGAGAAGCCGCCGGATACCGAAGTCACGATGCGTGAGTCAGAATTGCGGTCGCTCAAGCGTCAGGCGAAATTTGGGCCGTTCGGGTTCATCCTCGGTGCCATCGCCGTCATCTTGGTCGCCGTTGGGATCTATCGGACCGAGTGGGTAATCCTCCCGCAAATGGCCAAGGTGGCCTCCGGGGAAACCGGGCAAGTAGCGAAGGACGTGGAGGCGGTGAAGGCAACGGTTCAACGAGACAGCCTGACTAATGCCGCGCAGTCGCAGAAGATCGACGCGGTCGACCACAAGGCCGCGGCCGCGACAGTATCGGCCAACCAGGCGGTCGTGATCGCCAAGAAGGTCGCTGCCGATTTCGAACCGGTGCCAGAACAGCTGACCATGGTCAACGGCGAATTGCTAAGCCTAAGGGAGGCAGACGCCAAACTCGCGGCGGCCGACTCCGTCATCACCACCAGTATGGTCACGCTGGACACCAAGGTCGAAACGTACCAGTCGACCACCAAGGAGGGGCTTGATACCGTTCTCCGTCAGCAATCAGGAATGAGTTCACTGCTCAGCGCCAACAGCGATCAGCTCAGCCGTATGCAGAAGCATCAGACGCTGACGGACATCGGCAATCTGCTCTTGCACGGTGTCACGTACTACAGTCGCTACGGTCCGAACAAAAACCCCAACGGCGATTAACTCTCGCCGCAAGCACACCCCCGTCGGTTCTCCGCCGGGGCTTTTTTTTACAATAAAACGTATGACCCTGAACCATAAGATCCTGAAACCAGTTCAGGGTGATATGGTTCAGGGTGACAATATAGGCGTTGGTTGTCTGTCATTCTGAACTTGATTCAGAATCTGCATTATTAAACACTCAACTGTATCAATTTGACGCCCCACCCCTGGCGGTGTAGTCTCAGATTAATTTACTTGTACCTTGGTGGAACAACCACCCTAACCTGCACCCAAGAAAGGAGTGCGTCATATGTTTGCGGTCGTGGTGTGCATTAGTGGCATTCGAGGCGTTCTTACGAAGAAATTCCTCGAAGGGAAGGATCGTCAGGCCGTCCTTGCGCTCGGTCCGCGGCACGTGCTGGCCGCTCTCCGCGATCTTGAAGAAAAGCGCATTAGCCCGCCGGTTGTCTTAACCGACACGGTTGAATGCATCCAATTGGTGCACCTCTCCCCGGAGCACGGCCTCACCCCCATCGTCTTTTGGGGTGATGATCCCGAGGGTCGGGCAAGTCGGGCGACTGTTTGCCTGCCGGAAAGCGCCGATCTGACCGAAGTGGCCAGAACCCTTGACTGCCTTGCGAAAGGCGTGCTTCCCCGGCCGGATAATCCTGGCTCGCTGTCGCGTTTGCGGCGGATCTAAGCAGTGCCAGTCCCTTCATCCACGGGCTGGTTTTTTCTTCCCCGGATCCGGTTCACGGTGGCGAAACCGGTCCGGGGCTTCGGCTTGTCGAACAGACGGTCAGTGTGATAGGGTCCTCTGGCCAAGAATCCGGAGGGCTTGGCCTTTAGTTAACACTTATGGGTAACACTTTTATTCTCATAAGTTAGCCAAATCATGCATTACATCTGTATTGTTCTAGGCGAAAATTTGGCTAACGCCAGAGCTAAAATGATCGATGCCTGATTGGTCGAGTAATTTTTCCGCTCAGCTGACGATAAACACCCCATGGGTAACAGAGTGTCACCTCTAGGTGTTAACTGTACGCTTGGTTCCAAGCCCTTTGACAATACTGTATACTATAGGGGCGATTATGCCACGAGGACCATTCATTGTTTTTTCCGGGGGTGAAGGAAGCGGTAAATCATCGGTTCTGAAACTGCTCAAGGAAGAATTCCCAAGGATCATGACGACGCGCGAGCCCGGCGGTACGCCGTTCGGCGAGGCCTTGCGCGCGCCGTTGCTCGATCCGACCTTCGCTCCGAATCCGTGGGCGGAACTATTCCTGTTCATGAGCATCCGGGCCCAGCACGTGACCGAACTCATCAATCCGGCGCTTACGGCCGGCCAGGTTGTCGTCTGCGACCGCTATCTCGAAGACAGTTACGCCTACCAATGGGCCGGCAAGATCGGCGTGCACGATCCAGCGCAATTGTGGGCCATGGCCAAACAGGCCGGATTTCCCGTCCCTGATGTCTGGCTGTGGTTCGACGTTGAACCGGCGCTCGGTTTGCGGCGACGCCGCGGCACGAACGAGACGAACCGTCTCGATCACGAATCGTTAGCGTTTCACGACGCGGTCCGGGAAGGATTCGCGCGGCTGATGACGATAGATCCCTATAACCGGATCGGCCGCCGGATCGACAGCGCCGGTTCCCTTAATTCCGTTTACGAGCAGGTCAAGCGCGAGCTTGGCCATTTCCTGACCGGAGGCTGACCACCATGACGATCTTCACCGACGAACAACGGACCATTCTGATCGACTTCGTCTCGAGTCTCGACGACGACGTCTATGTCATCAACCCGAAAGCGATGCCCGGGATGATCGGCGCGGTTCTGGCGCGGTACAGTCGGGCGAAGGGCGCCTTCCGTGAGATCCTCCTGAAGGAGTTTATCGAAGACGGCCAGCTCGATCCGATCCACGCCGACAAGCTGATCACCCGGATCCTCATCGCCTTCGGCGACGACTCGGTCCAGGAGCTCGAAAGCGCCTGGGCTTCGATGGAGAACGTCTCCAACGTCGCCACCAAGCTGATCGAAGACCGGCGGCTCGGCGGCTTCATCGAACAATCGTCCCGCTACGTCTTCTACGACCAACGGGACAGCCAAAACCGGTTCCGGTACTACCGCGAACCGACGATCATGGCTTCGGCCCATGCCGCCCGCTATGAGGAAACGCTGGATTTCGTTTTCCAAACATACGTCGACCTGATCGAACCGATGCAGGAGTACTTCCGGCAACGGAAACCGCTCGAGACGGCCGAGTACGCGATCCGGCCCGACCGGCCGAAGATCCGGTTGACGGATTGTGCTGACGACGGTGAACGGAAAGACTTCGAACGGACCTACAAGATGGACATCCGGACGAAAGCCTGCGATACGCTGCGGATTCTCTTGCCGGCGGCGACCCAGACGAACGTCGGCATGCATGCCAACGGCCGGACGTTCGAACATCTCTTGCGGCATCTCTACTCAAGTGATTTGCCGGAGATGAAAGCCTTGGCGCCGAAACTCCATGGCGCGCTCAACACGGTCATTCCGCGCTACGTCCAACGGGCGGCGCGCAGCGAGTACCTGGTGGCGACCCGGCAAGCGATGGTCAGTCTGGCCAACGAATTGTTGGCCGGCATCAAGCCTGAGCCTAGCGCGCCCGGCGTCATTCTGCTCAACGTGCCGGATCACGCGACCGGGCAACTGGCGGCCATGCTCTTTCCATTCACGACCATGAGCATGACCCAGCTGATCGGGATCGTCGCCGGTTTCGACGATGCGACCAAAACGCGACTGCGCCGGACGTACATCGGCGAGCGCGCCACCCGTCGCGATCGGGCGGGCCGGGCCCTCGAGTTCGGGTACCCGTGGGAAATCGAACTGGTCATCGACTTGGGGATCTATCGCGATCTCCACCGGCATCGGATGATGACCCAGGAACGGCAGTTCTACACGACCGACCTGGGGTTCACCACCATGCTTGACGACCTGCGCGAGGCCGGCTTCTTGGATAAGGTCCACGCCTGCGTCGAGCGGGTCGAAGCGCTGTACACCGACCTGAAGGGCGCGCTCGGGGCGGAAGTCGCTCAGTACGTCGTCATGCTTGGGCATAACATTCGTTGCCGTTTCGGCTTCAACGACCGGGAATCTCAGCATCTGATCGAATTGCGGACCGGTCCGCAAGGCCACCGCAGCTACCGCTTGATCGGCCAGGCCATGTACCGTCAGATGGTCGCCCGCGACGGTGACCGCATCAAGGACATGCTCGGATTCGTCGATTTGGGTGATTACGACTGGCCCCGGGCCGATTCGGAAGCGAAACAACGCTCGAAGGAATCCTCACTGTAATTGTACGGGAACACCCCGCATTGTCATCCTGAACTGGTTTCAGGATCTCGTGCGGGGGCTTTTTTTATTACCCCAAACCTGATAGAGTAGCCCCGTATGACCCGTTAGAAATCCCCGCCGTCAAATGGGATGTTCTGCGGGCAAATCACTTACTCGACATGGGAAATTTCTAACGGGTTATGGATCTTGAAGCAATCATCGGTCTGGAAGTACATGTCCAGCTGAAAACGAAGTCGAAGATGTTCTGCCGTTGCGATAATCGCGACGACCTGCCACCGAACACCGCGATTTGTCCCGTCTGCACCGGCCAGCCGGGCGCGTTGCCCGTGCCGAATGCCCAGGCCATCGATTGGGCGGTGATGGCCAGCCTGGCCCTGGGATGCGCGATTAACCAGGAATCAAAATTCGACCGGAAAAATTATTTTTATCCAGACCTGCCGAAAGGCTATCAGATCAGCCAGTATGACAAACCGTTCGGTTATGACGGCAAACTCGAGTTTTCCGTTGCTGGCCAACCGACGACGATTCGCATCAACCGTCTCCACCTTGAAGAAGATGCCGGCAAACTGATTCACGGCGAGGGCGCGACCCTGATCGATCTCAACCGATCCGGTACGCCGCTGTGCGAAATCGTCAGCGAACCGGATTTCCGGACGCCCCAACAAGCCAAAGCCTATCTCGAAGAAATGCAATTGATCATGCGCTACCTCGGCGTCTCCGACGCCGACATGGAAAAAGGCCATCTGCGATGCGACGCGAATATTTCCCTCCGGCCGAAGGGCGAAGACAAGCTTTATCCAAAAACGGAAATAAAGAATCTGAACTCTTTCCGGTCGGTCGAGCGAGCGCTCCAGTTTGAAATTGAGCGGCAGAAGGGTTTGTGGGAAGACGGGAAACCAGTGACAAAACAGTCCACCCGCGGCTGGGACGACGCGACCCAAAAAACCACCGAGCAACGGACGAAAGAGGAAGCGGCCGATTACCGCTATTTCCCTGAACCCGATGTCCCACCGGTGATTATCACCGATAAACATTTGGCGAAACTCATGGCCGAGATTCCCGAGTTACCGGCCGCAAGGCGGATGCGGTTTACCACGATGTACCAGTTGTCGTCGGAGCAGGCGGCCGGGCTGATTGATGATAAAGAGATCGCCATGTATTTTGAAGAGGTCGTTTCTGAATTTCGAGAGTACGCTGAAAATGAAATTGGCGCCGAAAAAGCCGCGGCGCTTTGGGCGAAGGAAAAAGGAAATGATACGACACTGATCGCGAACTGGCTGATCAATAAGATTTCCGGCGAGCACCGCGCCGAACACGGTCTGGCTGTTCCGGCCGCTGACGTCGGTCGATTACTGTGGATGTTCCACCAAGACGTTATCAACGCGCCAGCCGCCGCCCAGGTGTATAATCAGATGGTGAAGACAAAAAAAGGACCGCATAAACTTGTGCAGGAACTTGGACTGGAACAGGTCAGCGACACCGGAAAACTCGAAACAATTCTGAAGGGCATTATCGCTAAAAACGATGCGGTCGTGGCCGAAGTGAAAAGCGGAAAAACCGCGGCCGCGCAATTCCTGGTCGGGCAGGCGATGAAAGCGACGAAAGGTAAAGCCAACCCGAAAGTCATTCAGGAGTTGCTAAAGAAGTTACTGGGACTGTAGGAAACGCCGAACGAGGGGAGTGGCCTGAGTTGGGGTGACCCAGTGGATTTCCGTATCCCGTTTCCACCAGGTCATCTGACGCTTCGCGAAATCGCGGATGGCGGATTTGAGCTGGACGACCGCTTCTTTCTTGGTTGCTTGGCTCCGCAGGTAACGGCTCAGGAAGCGGTATTCAAGCCCAAAAGCGTCCAGGCGGCGCCAGGAGAGGCCTTGGCGGTGTAATCGGCGTACTTCGGCAACCATGCCCCCGCGGAGGCGCTGATCAACACGGCGGTCGATATTTTTATGGAGGCGGGGTTTGGGGATGGTGATGCCGAGTTTGAGGATGTGGAGCACTGGGAGCGCGACCACCCCTGCACCCCTCCTCGCGCGAGGTGCTCCCACCCCCCCGGCCTGCCTGCCGGACAGATAGGCGCGACCCCCCTCAGGCAGGGGGGTATGGTTTGTGGCAATTTCTATAGCGCGGATGAGGCGGCGGCGGTTGGCCGTGTCGATGTTCTTCAGACGTTCTGGGTTGAGTCGGCGCAACATCGTGATTAACCGCGCAGTTGAAAGTTTATCCAACCGCCGCCGCAACGCCGGATTCGGCGGAACGGGGGAGTAGCTACCTGGCTTAGTAAGAGCGTCAATGTAAAACGGCGAACCGCCGATGAGAAAGACCGGAGTGGCCGGTGGAGTATTTTGAAGAACTTTTTTTACGTCGCGAACATACCGATCAGCCGTGTATTGGCCACCGGGCGCGGCGACGTCGAGCAGATAATGGGGGACGCCGCGCATTTCTGGCCGGGTGATTTTCCCGGTTCCAATATTGAGCCCGCGGTAGACCTGCCGTGAGTCGGCGGAGATGACAATGCCGTGGAATCTTTTGGCAAGCTTCACACCCAAAGTAGATTTCCCGCTGGCGGTCGGTCCGAGAACAACAATGAGACGATGCATGGTGGGGAGTATATCATGCTTGACTGTAAAGGAATTTTAGGGTACATACATGGCACTCGATCTTCGACAACGCAGTGCACATTCAATCCACGGGAGGGATATGCGCCGGGAGTGGAAAGTTCTGATTGACGGTGATGATACGATCTGGAAATGCAATATCTACCATCGTAATGCCGACCATGCTTGTAACGGACTGCTCCGGTCAGTTTGGCCGGTTGGGCCTGTCACGGACGAGGAAGTCTTCCAGCTCCATCGTCGGATCCATCGCTCGGTTATCAGTCAGCGCGGGTTCTGGTTGAACCTCAATCAGTACGGTTGGCTGAAGACGTACCGCGTCCTGTGTCAGCGGTACCGAACCAGCGTCAACCCCGACGTCGCCGCCCAACTCGAGGCCATTGCCGGTGAGCCGCTGAACGCTCCGTACGAGCTTTTCCTCGGTGCTCGCGAAGCTCTGCACCACATTCGTGATCTTGGGTATACGCTCCATCTGATCACGACCGGGGACGACAGTTTCCAACGCGGGAAAGTCACCCGTCACGACCTGGACGATCTATTCCAGGACATCCATGTCGTACAATTCGGCAAGGAAGGGGTGATGCTCAGTTACGCCCGACGACATCGTGATGTCGTGATGGTTGGTGACTCCATCAGCCGCGACATCAATCCCGCCCTGCGCTTCGGCTTTACCGCCGCCTGGGTCCGGAACGGCCATCATGACAGTTATCGAACTCGTCACCTCGACCCGAACAAGACCCATATCTTCAATGGCGTCCATGAAGTCCCGCCAATGATCCCGTACTTTCGGTAACCATCCATAGCGATACTAAGGAGGCGTCAACGATGGGTCAACCGTTTCTTGAGATCAAAGGGATTCGTTACCTTACGTCAGGCCAGGCCGCAATTCTTCTCGGCATCAACCAACGAACATTACTCCGTTGGGTGAAGCGGTCAGGGGAGCCTGGAAGCGCAGCGATCCTGAAACAGATTGTTTCGATGCGCGACCCGATCAGCGGATTCAACTATTTTCGAGAAGACAGTATACTCGACCTCCGCGCCCAGCTCCTTCAAACACGACCAATGTCGTGAATCAAAACAAGCCATGTCCTTCGAGAACCTCAGGGCACGGCTTTTTTCTTTTTGTGATTTAAAGTGTGATCGCGCGGCGATCAACCAGTTTTTTCACGGCCGCCAGCCAAGGTTTGATCGCAACCGTTTTCACCGCGGTCTTGCCTCGAACGCGAATTGCCAGCTTGGTCAGTGATTTCTCCTTGTCACCAAGGACGATCATGTATGGAACTTTTTGCTTTTCCGCTTTACGGATCTTGTAGCCGACGGTTTCATCGGTGTCGTCGAGATGAACCCGCAGGCCGGCGTCCTTCAAAATCTTGAGTAATTTTTTCCCAGTGGCGTTATGCTTTTTAGCGACGGTGACAATCTGGACTTGTACTGGTGCCAACCAGAGGGGAAAGGCGCCGCCGAAATGCTCAATCAGGATGGCCAGGTAGCGTTCAATCGAACCCATGATGGCGGCGTGGATCATGACAATCCGTTCGTGATCACCCTGTTCATTCACGCAGGTCAGGTTGAATCGTTCCGGCATATTCATGTCGAGCTGGATGGTCGCCAATTGGTGCTGACGTCCGAGGCTATCACTGGCCATGAAGTCGATCTTTGGTCCGTAGAATGCCGCTTCGCCGATGGTCTCAACAGCCTTAATCTTTTGACGGTGAACGACCTGCCGCAGGGCTTCCTCTGATTTTTTCCAAAGGGCCGGACTGCCGAGATAGTTGGCCGGATGTTTTGGGTCGTGCAGTGACAAGTGAACCTCAAGGGTGAATCCGGCTACCCGATAAAATGTGTTGATGATTTTCCAAATAGCAACAATCTCGTCGGCGATCTGCGATTCCCGACAGAAGACATGGGCATCGTCCTGGGTGATTGACCGAACCCGGGCTAGCCCGGCGAGTTCGCCGGTTTGTTCATCACGGTAGACCTTGGTGGTCGAGGCGTAGCGTTGCGGCAATTCCCGGTAGGAGTGCTGTTTGCGGGCGTAGATCTGGGTGTGGTGGGGGCAGTTCATTGGTTTCATCGCAAACTCATGGCCCTCGCGAGTCGTGATCTGGAACAGCTCGTCTTTGAACTTTTCCCAATGGCCGCTCATTTCGTAGAGCTCCTTTTTCGTGATGTGCGGAATATCAACCCGTTCGTAGCCGACCGCTTTCCGCAATTCCCAAACATAACTGTCTAGCAAATCGCGAAGCAAAGTACCTTTTGGTGTCCAGAGAGGCAAACCGCTACCGACTAAATCGGAAAAGGTAAAAAGGTCTAATTCCGGACCAAGAACTTTGTGGTCGCGCCTTTTCGCTTCAGCTTGCTGTTTCAAATGCGTGTCCAGTTCGGCTTTGGTATTAAAGGCGACACCATAAATACGCTGGAGCATCGGCTTGGCGCTGTCACCGCGCCAGTACGCGCCAGCGACGTGTGAAAGTTGAAAGGCATCAGGGTTGATATTGCCGGTGTTCTCAACGTGTCCGCCGCGGCAAAGGTCGATGAATTTCCCGACTTGATACCAGGTTGATGTTTCACCCTTGGCTTTAATCTCTTCAAACAGCTCCTGCTTGAACGGCTGATCGGCCAGATAGGCATGAACGCCGTCAGACTGCCCATCGATGGTTGTCATTGGCAAGCGTTGTTTGATCAAGTGCTTCATCCGTTTTTCCAGCGGTTTCAAATCCGCCTGGGTGAGCGGTCGGCCAATGTCCAGGTCATAATAAAAACCATTGTCGATTGAGGGACCAATCGCGAACTTCGCCTGCGGGAATGCGTCTTGCACGGCATGCGCGAGCAGGTGGGCGAGAGTGTGGCGAATGGCGTCGAGGGAAGGTGTTGACGGATGGGGCATAGATACGTAAGGTGAAGCTATCAAATTGTTGTTAGTGTACACGAGACCGAGAAAGGAGGGGCGATGTTCTTTCGAGACTTGTTCATCATAGTCGCAGTGGGACTGACAGTAACCGCACTGGTGTGGTGGGTTCGGCCGAAGGTCGATCGAATCTTCAATGAGCTTCAGGACCTCATCAAGAATGACCGGAAGGACTGGTGGCGCTCACATATTGTGAGCCAGTGGGTCGAAGATGGCACTTGGACCGTGAATGGTTCCGGTCGGACGCTCGAGCGACTCCGATGTCATCTTGATGAGCGCTTGGCCGAATCATTGGCCGCGGTCGATGACGAGTTCGAAGTTATGATGGACACAGCTGTATATGCCTTCCCTTTTCAGGATAAGAATCGGGAGTTCCGGGGGCATGTGACGGTCAAACTCCGTCGGAAGCAATCGGTTGCCTAGCAACCGATTTTTTTACAAAAGAACCAACCATCAAAATGTGATGCTTGGGACCGGTCATCCGACCGGTGGTTCCACCCAGATTCCCGCTCTTCGGCAAGCTCAGAGCGGCTTTCAGATTGTCTGTAGGTTAGGCCGGAGGCTCCCATGGGGGGACTTGGCCTGGTAAGCCAAGCAATCGCTACCGGGGGAGTGTAGCGTGTTGAACCGCAAACGTCAAAGTCCTAGGGGGCGATCCGCTGAACCGTAATTTTATTGGCTGTTTCGGCGGCCTTTGATCGCCACCAGGGCGATATGTCAACGGTCACGCTTTTGACGAGCGAACTGCCGAGGAGTTTTTTGGTAATGGCGTCTTGGTCGAGGCCGACGAATTGCGATGGCGCGAGGACGGGGCTGTCGGTTTTGATCTGGGCCAGTCCGGCGGCGACAATGTTCAGGACGGCGCTGTCGGTCGTCGGTTGGGACTCAACGGTGATGATCGGCGTTTCCGTCGAGGCCAGTTCCTGGTCGTCTTTGACGAGAACGGTCAAGCGGGAATGAATCAGCGCGTCAAGTATTCCCTGATCAAAGGCGACCGTTAGGCCTTTCATGGTAACGGTGACCATATATGACGCGGCCGGTTTGTTGGAGGCGGGTTCGGTCCCAACGGAGACGGGCAAAAGATCTTTCACTGCGCCAACGGTCGAGACGCCAAAATCTGCGCGAATTTTTTTCTCAGCTTCATTACTGGCGTTGGTCAGGGCTTCGAGCGATAACGATCCGGATTGCTTCGTGAGGCCGCCGGTGAGCGTCGCCGCGCTCTCACCGTAAATCAGGAGTTGGTTGGCTGGGCGGAGAGCGACGATCGTGAAACGGCCCGGCGGCAGATTACCTTCAACGCCGAGCGGATCGGCGACAACCGTGGCCTCGACCTGGCCGCGAGCCGGAATATCAAGTCGCGTCGTGGTGCGGACGATCACGCCGTTGTCGTGTTGCAGGCGAGTGCTGGCGGCCAGGGCCTGGCTTCCGCCGGAAGTGTTCTTGATCGTCACTTGGCCGGTGGCGTGGGCCGGGACCTCAGCGCCTTCGGCGCTGGGGGTGGCGGTCACCGACGCGGTCAACGGTTCGGCCGCCACGGTTCCCGTCAGATCGGCTTCACCGGCCGGGGTCGGGGTGATGGTCACGCTGAAGGTCGAAGTCACTGAAGTCAATGTTGGTATGACGCGAATGGTCGTTCCCCCGGCGCTGGTATAGAGCACCCCGCCGATCAGGCCGACGGCGAGGACGACAAACCCAATGATCAGCGGGCGGTAGATGCGTTGGACGTGGGATTGAGTGATGTCGGCCATCCCGTTTAGACGGTCTTAATAATAGTGATCTTTGTCATATGGGAATGATATGCTTCTTCATCCTGTCTAACGGGACAAGTACGGCTATTCCAGTATACACTGTCCCAGTAGAGTTTCGAGCGCCTGCCGAACGGTTGGGGTCATCGTAATGCGCTGTTCAGCGGGGATGATTTTTTCCTTGGTCCCTTTGCGGACGACGAGTTCAACGGCTTGTTCGCCGGGAGCCTGCTCAAGAATTTCCCGAAGTTCGGTAAAGGTTGAGGCCGTGGCATTTTCGAGCTGAACGATGATCTGAATCGGGGCGGTTTCCTCATCGGTACTCAGTGTCGATAGGTCAATAGTCCGGACCCGGTCGGCCAAGATTTTCCACTCGCCGTCCTTATGCGAGGTTTGTCCTTCAACGATGACGACGGTGTTTTCCAGCCACAGCGCCGCACTTTCCGTGTACAGCTTCGGGAAGACGACGATTTCAATGCCGCCGCTTAAATCTTCGATCCGGACGAAGGCCATGGCGGCGTTGGTCTTGGTCGTGATCCGCTTCATCTTCGTGACCAGCCCACCGACGCGGACGCGCTGTTTGGTTTTTTCGCCGATGCCGCTGATCGGTTGGGCGAGGGTTTGGAGGTGCCGGCGGTAAGGCGTCAGCGGATGGTCGGTGATATACAACCCCAACAGTTCGCGTTCCCAGGTGCCGCGCTGGCCGGAAGTAGCTGGCGTTGCTTCTCGAAGGCGGAGTTTCGGGGCGTGCGTCACTGGCAGTTGGGAAAAGAAATTCGTTTGACCGGTACTGCTGGCGAGATCGGCGCCCTTGGTGAATTTGAGCAGTTCGTTGACATTATCGAGGAGCATATTCCGCTCGCCCAGCGCGTCAAGCGCGCCGACCTTAATCAAGCTCTCGAGCGACTTCTTGTTCAGATCTTTGTGCTGAACGCGGCTCAGGAAATCTTCCAGGTTCGTGAACGGCCCGTTGGCTTTGCGCTCGGTGATCGTTGCTTTGACCAAGTTATCGCCGACATTTTTTACGGCGCTTAAACCGAAACGGATCCGGGTGGTCGGACCGGTCTCGGCCGGGACGACCGCGAAATTGGCGAAACTTTCGTTGATATCCGGCGGCAGGACGACCAGGCCCAGGCGGCGGGCCTCCTCGATTTCCAGCGCGATCCGGTCGGTATTCTGTTGATCGGCCGTCAACAGGGCGGCCATAAACTCGGCCGGGTAGTTGGCCTTGAAATAGGCGGTTTGGTAGGCGATGACGGCGTAGCAGGCGGCGTGAGAGCGGTTAAACCCGTACCGGGCGAAGGGTTCGATAAAATTAAAAATCTTTTCGGCGACGCTTTTCGTGACGCCGTTTTTGATCGCCCCGGCGACGAACCGATCGCGCTGTTCTTTCAGGAGTTTCGTGATTTTTTTTCCGACCGCTTTGCGGAGAACGTCAGCTTCGCCAAGGGTAAACCCGGCGATGTCGCGGGCCATCTGCATGACCTGTTCCTGATAGACGGCGACGCCGTAGGTTTTATTGAGGATCGGCTCCAGGCGCGGATCAAGATATTCCGGCTTGAATTTCCCGCGCTTGCCGGCAATGAATTGCGGAATGAGTTCCATCGGACCCGGCCGGTAGAGCGCGACCATGGCGATGATATCCTCGAGCGCCGTCGGTTTGAGCTCACGCAGGTACCGGCGCATACCCCCTGATTCAAGCTGGAAGACCCCGACCGTGTCGCCGCGTTGCAGAAGTTTAAAGGCCGGTTTATTGTCGAGCGGAATTTTATCGAGATCAATCACCTCGTGTTTGGTCGCCCGGATAATGTCGATGCAGGTTTCCAACGTTGTTAAGTTGGAGAGCCCAAGGAAATCCATCTTCAACAACCCCAGGTCTTCAATCGGGTGGAGGGAATATTGGGAAATGATCGAATCGTCATCCGGACCGGCGTATTGAAGCGGAACGTGATGGTCAAGCGGTTCCTTCGTGATGACGACGCCGCAGGCATGGCGCGAAGCGTGCCGGGCGACCCCTTCAAGCTTGCGGGCGCTGTCGAGCAGGCGTTTCGCTTCGGGATCATTCTCATAAATGTCTTTCAGTTCCGTCACGGTTGTGATCGCCTGATCGAGGGTCGAGAACATCGGGATGAGTTTGGCGACCTTATCGCAATACGGGTAGGGGAGTCCGAGCACCCGGCCGACGTCGCGAATCGCCGCCCGGGCGGCCATCGTTCCGAAGGTGATAATCTGCGCGACGTGATCTTTCCCGTATTTCGATTCAACGTAGCGGAGAACTTCATCGCGGCGGGTATCGGCAAAGTCGATGTCGATATCGGGCATGGCGATCCGCTCGGGATTGAGAAAGCGTTCAAACAGCAGATCGTATTTAATCGGATCGACGTTGGTGATGTTGAGCAGGTACGAGACAATTGATCCGGCGGCCGAGCCGCGCCCCGGCCCGACGACAATTCCTTGGTTTTTTGCCCAGTTGACGAAGTCCTGGACGATCAGGAAGTAGGCGCCGAAACCGGTTTTGGCAATGACGCTGAGCTCATACTCAAGCCGCTCGCGGATCGCCGGGGTTTCTTGCTCGTAGCGGGCCGGAATACCGGCTTCGGCGAGATGGCGCAAATATGATTCGGGCGTGTACTCGGCCGGGACGTCATAGTGCGGCAATTGCACCTGCCCGAGTTTAATGGTGACATTGCAGCGGTCGGCGATCTCAGCCGTGGCCTCGATGGCCGCCGGATCGTCGGGAAACAGCGCCCGCATCTGCTCCTCGGTTTTCAGCGACAAGTCTTCCTGCCGCATCGACATCCGATCCGGATCGTCAAGTAATTTTTTCATGTGGATGCAGAGGAGAATGTCCTGGGCTTCGGCATCGTCCGGCTTGAGGTAGTGGCTGTCGGCCGTGGCGACGAGCGGTGCGCCGGTCGTTTTGGACAGTTTACGCAAAGCCGCATTGACGGTGGCTTGGGCCGGGAGGTTTGGATGATTCTGCATTTCGAGGTAGAAATTTTCTCGGCCGAAAATTTCCTGGTAGCGTTTGATGACTTCGGCGCCCTTGGCTTCCCCGTCGGCGATGATGGCCGTCGCGACTTCGCCTTTCAAACACGAACTCAGGGCGATCAATCCCTCGGCGTGTTCGGTCAGGAGTTCATGATCAACCCGCGGACGATAATAATACCCGTCAAGGTGGGCTTTCGTAATAAGCTTCATCAGATTTTGGTAGCCAGTATTATTGGTCGCCAGCAAAATCAAGTGGTAATTTTTTTCGTCAATCTTGGCCCGTTTTTCTTTATGACCATACGGCGCGACGTAGGTTTCAACGCCGATGATCGGTTTAATGCCGGCGGCCAGGCACTTTTGGTAAAACTCGATGATCCCGTACATCGAGCCGTGGTCGGTTAGGGCCAGGGCGGTCGCGCCCTGCTCTTTGGCGGCCTGCACTAAATCATCGATCTTAGGCAGACCGTCGAGGAGTGAGTAGTGGCTATGGGTATGAAGATTGACGAACTGGTTGGACATTACGAGGGGATTGTTCCGCCAAGCCTAGCTTGTCGGGATCATCAGCACCATCGCGGCCGGGGGACCTAAAAGTCGTCCTCGTCCTTCGATGCTCGTGTGCTGGACCGGCGCTTGGCTCGCCGACTGACAAAAAAACCAATGAGCTCTTTCAACCCGCCGGCCAACGCGGTGAGTTGAATATGGGTCGAGGAAATTTTATCCTGAATGGTGTGGAGGATGTCATCAATCGTCATCAGGCGCGTTCGGAAATCTTCGACCAAACCATTGAACGATCGGAAGATCCGCATGACTGAAACAAAGAACCAAACCGTGGTGACAACGAATGTCGCCGCCAAGACAGCCAGGGTATAGAAGAGGACATCGCGGGAGAGCATACCAGGAGTATACCAGAGCTTGACCCCCACACCAAGTGAGCCATGGTTCATTGGTGTGGGGGTCAAGCTCTGGGAGCGCTTCCCCGGACAGGGGTTGTTAACGCAGCAGTTACTCGATCTGGTCAAAGCAGAGGGCGATGACCCCGACTTTGCGGATACCAAGGGATTCCTTCATGAGAATCCAATCGAAGCTAGCAATGAGCATCCGCTCATCAGCCTGTGTGGCTCCATCGTGCGCCGGAACAGTTGCAGAGACATTGCGTCTTTCATCGCGGACTCCGATGAGCGATGCCTCCACTGGCGCTGTTTCAAGTTTCGGTGTTCTCCGCAATGCCGCCTGCTTGTTGCCTGCTAGTATTGTCCTTCCGCAGGTTAAGCCGAATTGGACGCAAGTCTTACAATCTTTAATCTGCACCGCGATAATTACTTATCGCGGTTTTTTATTGCGAAAACTATCCATTTTTGCTAGGATTTCTCCGTGCCTCAACCTCACGGCGACCTACAATTAGCGATTGGCTACTGGATCGTCAGCCATAAAGACCAGCTCCGGACCTGGTGGGCGGTGTCGCTCTTGGCGATTATCGGCGGGAGTTTCCTGTGGGCGATCGCGTTTTTTTCCATCTTTTTTATCCAGCAGACAACGCTTGATCGTAGCCTGGCGAATACTGGCGCGGCCCTGACCGATTACAGCCGATCGACCGCTAATGCGCCTCGGGGGCTTGAGGTCGGTGAGGTGACGATCATCCGGCGGGACGCCAGCCATGTTGACGCGGTGGCCCTGATCAAAAATCCAAATACCATCTGGGGCGTCGAATCGATGACGATCAGTTGGCGGGTGCCCGGTCTGACCCTCGCGCCGGAAACGGTCTTTGTCAATCCCGGCGCGAGCCGTCCGGTCATGGCCCTCAACCTCGCGCTTGATCAGGCCAGCGCCGCCGGGACGACGGTCGGCATCGGTGACATTGTCTGGGCCCGGGCGTCGGCCGCGCCGTTGCCGGACCCGGTCTTCGCGACCTCGGGACTGGCCCTCTCGACCCGGTCCATTCAGACCCCTGACGGGGAGACGTTCACCACGGTCAACGTCCGCGGGAATATGGTCAACCAATCGGTCTATAATTTTTTTCGGGTCATCGTGCCGATTATCGTTCGGGCCGGTCCGACCATCGTCGCGGTTGATCAAGTAACCCAGACGAATTGGCCAACCCTGTCGGCAAAAAGCATTGATCTGACCTGGGATTATCCCGTGTCAGGCGCCACGGCCATTGAGGTTCTGCCGCAAGCCAGTCGCTTCGACGCCGATAATTTGTACCGCTAGCCATGGCGCGGTTGGGCGTGCGCCAACTTGTCCGGGGCGCAGACATTGGCATTCTCACCATCACCATCGTCCTGGTGCTGTTCGGTTTGGCCGCCCTCTACAGTTTCTCGCTCAACGGCGCCGGTGACCATTCGCTGCTAACTCGCCAAGCGCTCTTCGCCGCCGCCGGCCTGGCGATCGGATTTATCGCCATGCGTTTTGACTATCGAAGCCTGGCGGCGGTCCATTGGATTCTCTACGGCTTGGCGCTGGTGGTCCTGCTGGCCGTTCTTTTTTTTGGCGAAACGGTGCGCGGAACAACCGGGTGGTTCAGTTTTGGTTTTATTCAAATTCAACCGGTGGAACTGGTCAAAGTGGTGATGGCGGTCGTCTTGGCGAAATTTCTGACCGACCGGGCCGATCGGATCGGGGAGTGGCAGACCATCGCCCTAAGCGGCCTGCTCATGCTTGTCCCGGCCGGGTTGGTGATGGCGCAACCGGACCTGGGATCGGCGGCCGTCCTGGTGGGGATGTGGATCGGGGTAATGATCGTTTTGCCGGTTCCCCGGCGGAAATTGGCGATGATCTTCGTCGCCCTCCTGGGGGTGGCCGCGATCGCCTGGCTTTTTTTTCTCCAACCGTACCAGCACGATCGGATTCTGAATTTCTTGACCCCGACCCGTGATCCGCTCGGAACCGGCTATAATGTCCGCCAGGCGGTGACGGCCATCGGCTCCGGCGGCTGGTTCGGCCGCGGACTCGGCCTGGGGACGCAGTCCCAGTTGAACTTTTTACCGGAACGCCAGACCGATTTTATTTTTGCCACGGTCGGGGAGGAACTGGGTTTTGTCGGGGCGGCCAGCCTGCTGACGCTCTTCGGGCTGTTTTTCTGGCGGCTTGGCCGGTTGGTCTCCCAGGCGCGAGATTCCTTTGGCCTGCTGATTACCGTCGGGCTGACGACCATGTTCTTCCTTCACGTCTTTATCAATATCGGTATGAATCTTGGGATTTTTCCGGTGACGGGGCTACCCTTGCCATTCCTTAGTTATGGCGGAAGCTCGCTGTTGGCCAGCCTGCTCGCCGTTGGTTTACTTGAAGGCATTATTGTGCGACAACACACGTCGCCGCTGTAGGGGCGGATAACCTGATGAGATCAGCATGGAGTGTTATACTTATCTCATGCTTTTTGGTGTTGACGTAAAAGTAGTTCTGGCAGTGTTGTCGGTGGTCATTGCCATTCTTTGGGGTTTCGTTCCGTATTTTCGTGATATTTTTCGGCGGAAAACCCAACCGCACGCATATACCTGGCTGATTTGGTCGATTACGTAAGGAACGGCTGTCGCAGGTTTATTGCATGGCGGAGGCGGTTGGGGCGCGCTGGCGCTTGTGGTTGGGACAGTGCTTGTCTTTTTCACCTTTTTGCTCTCGTTGAAATTAGGCACGCGCAACATCACCAAAGCTGATACGATTGTCTTGATTGCCGCGCTCTTTGCCGTGGTGGTGTGGTGGCAATTGAAAAACCCATTGCTGGCCGTGATGATGGTGTCGCTGATTGATGTGGTTGGTTATTTCCCAAGCTTCAGAAAGACCTTTCATGAACCATGGTCCGAAACAGTAGTTTCATGGCTGGCTTTCTCGGGGACGAATGTTTTGTCCCCGCTAGCCCTTGGAGAGTATAACGTGCTGACCATGACGTACTTGATCGCAATCACCACAGCGAATCTCGGACTTGTCATGATCAGTATCAGTCGGCGTAAAGTTGTTCTTCGACCCAAAGCACGATAGAGGTACACATCATTCAGGTTGATAGGCGGACTGCGGGGTCGTTCATTATTCCGTAGCCTGCCGGTTGATCGGCAGGTGTTGATGTCCAGGGATAGCTGACGAATCAGCGAGTTATAGAGTTGTTATGCTCCCCCGCAGCCCGCTACGTCTTCAGATTTGACCCAGTCTACAACCGAACGACGTAGAAGCCCTTCTGGTGAGCGATTCTTTTCTTTTTCCCGGATTTCCACTCGGTTGTAGTACCGGGTCGCTTTCTAATCAATAGCTTAGCAACACCTGCAGGGGTGTTTTGAGGTTCAGCCCAAGGTGGAGACGCTCATTATTGTAGTACGGTAAATAGTTCACCAGGGCCTGTCGGTAGGCCTGGATCGTTGGCGCCACCTGGTGCAAGCATTCCTCCTGGACCGTTCGGTTAAACCGTTCCAGATGGCCATTATCGTTTGGTTGCCGGACCCGGCTATGCCGATGTACCACGTGAGCGCGGTCACTGAATGACGTCGAGAATTCACTGCCGTGATCAGATTGGAGCGCGGTGAAGGTGAATGGTGCTCGGTCTTGCGCTTCCCGCAGGAAGCGCACGCTCTGATGGGTGTTAATCCGTGGCACAATCTTGGCATAGGCCCAGCGCGAATGAACGTCAATCAGGGTATAGACATAGAATCGCTCACCACCTCGGGGCAGGACGTGAATGGTGTCTAGCTCCACCAAATCCCCCGGGTTCACGGCCGCCGGGCGCTCCAGTGAGCGGTGCAGGCGTTTCCAGGGACTGCGTCGCCGGACCAATCCTTCTCGCCGCAAGGTGCGCTTCACCGAGGATAGGCTCACCGTGACGCCATCATTCTTCAGTTCTTGCTGGACCACTTCGGCACAGCGATGGTGGGCCAATCGCTTCGTTCGGATCTGCTCAACCAGAGGTCGCGGCAATGATCGCGGATGATGGTGCGGGCGTGACGAACGGGTTGGAATGGTTTCTCGTCCGTCGCGGGGGGCCCGGCGGACCCAGCGCAGCACAGTGCTTGGCTGGACACCGATGTGTCGGGCTGTTTGGCGAAGCGTCCACCCGCGACGGACCAGGAGCACAGCTTGCATCCGCAGGCGGGGGAGATGAGGATTCATGGTGTATGGCATAGAGGGAAAGTATATCCTAAGGTGTTGCCAAGCTATTGAACCATTACGCAATAGTTGACAATCATCAAAAAATGTGCTAGAATAAGGCTAGAATATCGGAATAAACAAAATCGAAAATAAATAAAACACATGGCATATACAGAGCTGCAGACGGCGGCTATCCGGCTTGTTCATGTCACCCGGCCGACTGATCGCGATCTGGATTATCTTCAACGTGAGTTCACCATAACGCCCGATGATGCCGAGGCGGTTCTTGGGGTAGCCACCCAATCCGCCATGGTTGATCATCCCCGCTATCGCCGCCTTAGTGTCCAGTGGCCCCTCGCCGCTCGCCACGGCCTGGCCCTCACGGAAATCCACTGCTTCGTCGGGGCGGACTGGTTGATCGTCGTTGATCATGGAAATTTTACAGCCGCTGTCGAGTTGATGAAGGAGCTGCAAACCTTGCCGCCGGAACGCCTCTGGCAGGATCGCCCGATGATGGTCCTCTATGAAGTTTGGCGCCGGGCGATTCGGGACGTGGGCGTTATCGACCAAATCGTCAGTGGGCCGCAACGCCAATCCCTAATAACGCTGAAATTAACGATCAGTGAAACCCTGAAAAATTTCGCCGTCACCGCACCGGAACCAGAACCGGGCATGATTCAGGGCTGGCGCTGGTTAGCCTTTACGCTCAGCCATACGAACCCGGCCGCCGCCCGCATCCCGGTCGCGATCAGCAACCGTCTGCCCTTCACCGCCCGCAGTTATGCCGCCGCTTCGGCCGCCGTCGCGATTGCGACCCTCCTCGTCATCAGTAAAACGTTGTAAACTTTGGCTATGGCAAAACCAGTCACCACGATAACGCAAACCAAAACCAGCCGGGCGGTCCGCGTCTCGGTGCTCTTTGTCGTCATGACCGCGGCGGTCGCCGCCTTGATTGGCGTCGCCGCCATCATCGGCCGGTTGGGCCAATCATAACGCCATGTCGACGTTACTCGATAATATTGCCACGCCGACCGGGCTGATCACCGTGCTCATTTTCGCCGGGTTGTTCATGTTTTTCGGCGTCGTCCTGTTGCGGGAAAATACCAAGGAAAAAATCCGCGGTTCGATTCTCGCCCTCTACTCGCAGGATTTGACCCAACTCGCCCGCCAGGGCAAGCTCGATCCGGTCATCGGTCGCAACCATGAAATCGAGCGGGTCATTCAAATCCTTTCCCGCCGGACAAAAAATAACGCCGTTCTGGTCGGCGACTCGGGCGTCGGGAAGACCGCCATTGTCGAAGGCCTGGCCCAAAAAATCGCTCAAGGAACAGTCCCGGATCCGGTCAAACACAAACGGATTCTCGCCCTTGATCTCTCCGGCCTGGTCGCCGGCACAAAATATCGCGGTGAATTTGAAAAACGATTGAAAGGCATTCTCGACGAAGTCATCGCCTCGCAACGGGAAATAATTCTCTTTATTGACGAAGTCCAAACCCTCGCCCAGGCTGGCGAGGCGACCGGCGCGATTGACGCCGCCGATATTTTAAAACCGGCACTGGCCCGCGGCCAGCTCCAGGCCATCGGCGCGACGACCAAAAACGAATACGAAAATTACATCGTCAAGGACATTACGCTTGAACGCCGTTTCCAACCAGTCTTAGTGAATGAACCGAACGTCGAGGAAACCCTCGCCATCATCGAAGGGCTTCGAACAAACTACGAACGGCATCACAAGGTCCGGATTAGCGATGAGGCCCTCAAGGCGGCCGTTGAATATTCGGGAAAACTTCTGCCGGATCGCCATTACCCGGATAAAGCCATCGACGCGATGGACGAAGCGGCGGCGAAAGTCCGCCTCGGCGCAATTCACACCCACGCCGAAACTGCTGACTTCCCGGTTGTAACGGCGGCCGATATTAAAATAGTCCTCGAGGAATGGGCCAAGGACCTTGAGTGTTTTCATCGTGATCAAAATAAAATCAAAGGTCGAACACCCCCACCGGCAGGCGCTCGGGCCGCTGGACGGGATGATTATCAAACAACCTAGCACACCCTTATCCGTCGATCTCCGGCCTTCGGCTCCGAGGTTTCGATGAACCATTCGAGTCAGAGAACCTCAGTGCCTTCGAATGGCGATCTCAATTCGACAAGGCTCATCTCGATGTCGAGCACTCGATGTCGAGACAGGCTCTCGACGAGAGAACGGGTGAAGACAAAAATATAAAACAAAAACCTATGGACAACACCGCAGTTATGCCGGCCGTCAACAAAACGGACGAGCCGACGACTCCCCCCGTGCCAGCTGACCCGACCCCAGCCGTCAAAAAAAAGGACCACTGGCTGGTTGAAGTCGCCGGCGGCGTGACCGTCGCCGGGACGATGATTTCCGCTCTTTCGTTGTGGTTTTTAATGCTGCAATTCGTCATTCTGCCTTCATAAGGGCATTAAGCCACCCGATTTCCCCCGCGTCCTTCGACAAGCTCAGGACCGCGGGGGTTTTCTTTTACGATAAAAACCGATAGACTAGACGGCGTATGGCGCCTCTGAAACTCTATAACACCCTCGGCCGGAAACTTGAAGAATTTCACCCGTTACACGACAAAGGGGTCGGCCTGTATTCCTGCGGCCCGACAGTCTACGCTCCCCAGCATATCGGCAACATGCGCTATTTTCTTTTCGTTGATGTGTTGAAACGGACCCTCACATTCGACGGGTACAAGGTTAAACACGTCATGAATATTACCGACGTCGGGCACTTGACCAGTAATGAAGATACCGGCGACGACAAGATGGAGGCCTCGGCCCGGCGGCAGAACAAAAGCGCCCGGGAAATTGCCGATGAAATCGCCGCCCGGTTCATGAACGACCTGAAGTCTTTACATATCGAAACGCCGGATATTATCCCGTTCGCCACCAAGACCATCGACCTCCAAATCGACCTGATCAGAAAACTTGAGGCCAAGGGTATCACCTACCGTACCTCCGATGGCGTCTATTTCGACACCAGCAAATTTCCGAACTATGGTCAGCTCAGCGGCCAAAAAACATCGGACAAAAAATCCGGCGCCCGGGTTGAAGTGAATGAAGAAAAGAAGCATCCGACTGACTTTGCCCTCTGGAAATTCTCGAAGCCTGAAGACCAGCGGCAGATGGAGTGGCCGAGTCCGTGGGGCATCGGTTTCCCCGGCTGGCATCTTGAATGCTCGGCCATGTCGATGAAGGAACTCGGCGAACAGTTTGATATCCATACCGGCGGCGTCGACCACATCGCGGTCCACCACGAAAATGAAATCGCCCAATCCGAAGCGGCGACGGGGAAACATCCCTTCGTGAAATACTGGCTGCATGGGGAGTTTTTAGTTCTGCCGGGCAAACGGATGGGAAAATCGGAGGGGAATAGCATCACCTTGCAGGATGTCATCAACAAGGGCATTCATCCCCTGGCCTTTCGATATCTTTGCTTACAGGCACATTATCGAAAACCACTGTCGTTTACTTGGGAGGCGTTAGAAGCGGCCTCAGCGGGGTTGATCCGGTTGTGGGCGATCCTGGGTGAGCTTCATGACACACCCAAGGTTGGCTGCGCAGAATTCGAGGAAAAATTCCTTAGCGTCATGAATGATGATCTCAATACATCATCGGCCCTGGCAATCATGGAAGACCTCATAAAATCTGATTACCCGTGGAGCGCAAAGTTACAGACTTTGGCGAAGTTTGATCAAGTGCTGAGTCTGGATCTCAACCCGATCAAGGCGCGTGATCATATCAAACCAATGAATCCGGAGGCTGAAAAACTGCTAGTCAAATATATTTCGGCCCGCCACAAAAAACAATACGCAACGTCAGATGGTCTGCGAAAGAAAATTGAAGCACTTGGGGTTATTGTTGAAGATCTCCCCGACGGGACTTCGCGGTTGCGGAAGAAGTAAAAAAAATGCCCGCCGTCAGACGTCGGGCAAAAATACATCACATTATTTCGGAGCCTGTCTTTCGATCAAGCGAAGTTTCTTTTTCAGATCCTTGATCGTTTTTGTCACTGGCTCAAGTCGGCACTGGGCTTCGGATAGGCGTTGCTCCCACTCGACCGGACTTTCATGTAACCGCGCATTGAAGACCGCTTTTCCTATATCTTCCAGGTCTTCTATTAGCCAATGGATTTGATCCCCAAACTCATAGCACGCATCGGCCAAGGGTCGAGGGACACTACTAGGAACATTTCGGTAACGAATATCATCGTCCTCAGCCATAAGAACCTCCTAGCGCCAGAAACGAACTGCAACGATCGTACCGAGTACAATAATGGTGACGATTGAAACCCACCACATATCGTACCAATTCCTGGCACCTAGTGGTTGCCAAAACGACAACGGGTAAAACGGGTATCCGGTTCTACTTCGGGCGTGCGTCGGGATGTCAATAAGCAGGTGAAGAAACCAGGGCAGAAACACCCAAGGCGACACCCTGAATATGAACATACCGATTGCGGCGGCAATGGCTAACGGCGCGACACTGTGTGACCACCGCGTTAGCTCGGTATACTTTGCCGGAATCCATTGCCAGAATTCCTGATTTCGGTAACGCCCGCGGTGCGTTGCGAGGTATTCAGCCAACGGTGGAAACGTCCATAGGTCAGGAACTATGCTACTGATGGCCATCGGCAGGGCCAATTCAGCGCTTGGGGCAATCGCCGCTTCAAGCAACGCATGAGTGATAATGTCCACGGGATTCCCCTTTCTTTATGGCAATGAACGCAATAATTCAAGGTACAGGGTGGACTTTAGCAGAAGCCGATGAAACGTCAAACGGGGGCAATTGCGCAAAATGTAAAAACCCCGTAGAGTAGGCGCTCATGGCCACTAATTTTTTGTTAGAACTCAAGAAACCCATCCTCGCCCTCGCTCCTATGGAAGGGTCGAGCTGGTCCCGCCACACGGCGGGAGTGCATGAACTGCTTCATGCGCGACCGGCGAGACGGGCGACGCCATGTTCCTACCCAAAGTACTACAAACCACTCCATGGAACGGGCGTCGCCCGGGCCCCCGACAGCGGCACTAAAGCTATCTCCGCATGAAGAATTTTTGGCATTCACTGCCCAAACCCATTCTCGCTTTAGCGCCGATGGAGGGGGTGACAGACAGGGCGTACCGCCAACTCTGCAAAGAGTACGGCGCGGACGTTGTCTACACTGAATTCATGCCGACTGACGGTATTTTTTTTCGGGCCCGGAAAGTCCTAGAGAAAATGAAACGCGGCGATGATGAGCGGCCGGTTATCTGCCAAATTTTTGGCCGCGACCCGGCCAAGTTTGCCAACGCCGCGCAGTACATTGAGCAAGCCGGATTTGACGGCGTTGATATTAATTTCGGTTGCCCGGCCCGCAAAGTCGTCGGCAGCGGAGGCGGCGTCGCCCTTCTCCGCCAACCCGACCATGCCCGCCGCCTCGTTGAAGCAGCGATGGAGAAAATTTCGATTCCTCTCTCAATTAAAGTGCGGACGAGTATTCGGAAAGAGCGCAAGGAAATTTCACCCGGCGAACCCGAACGCTACACCGCCCTCGATCTTGTGCACGCGATTGAGGGTTTACCCGTCTCGGCGATCATGGTTCACGGCCGCTCGTTCGAACAAGGCCACAGCGGCGACATCGATATCGACATGATCCGCCAAGTCAAAAAAGAATTCCCTGGATTAGTACTCGCGAATGGCGGAATAACGTCACCGGCACAAGCCATTACGATGATAGAGGCAACTGGTGCTGACGGCGTCGGCATCGCTCGCGGTAGCTGGGGTGCGCCGTGGATTTTTAGACAGACCCGTGAACTTCTCACGACCGGAAAAATGTCCGAGGTAACGACCGGTGAGTTACTACACGCCATCCGTCGTCACGCTGAATTACTGAACACGCATAAAGGAGCGCACGGACTGATCGAGTTCCGCAAGCATTTCGCCCACTTTATCAGCGGACGTCCCGGCGCCGCCCGACTGCGGGCCCGGGCCGTTCAGGTCATCAGCCTCAACGATATCGATCATCTACTGCACGAACTGGCCAACTAAAAACATCCGGCCCGAAGGCCGGATGTTTTATTATGGCGCAGGTTACGGGGTAATCGTCACCTTGTTGGCCAGGAAGTATTTATTCGCGCTGTTCCAACTGCCGCGGACCGTGACAACCTGGTCGTTCGCCAAGTCGGTGAATGCCTTTTCAACGTCACCAAGCCAGTACTTCGTTCCGTCGTGGGTCTTGACAGTCGCGGCGACGGTGATGGTCTTGCCGCTGGCGGTCTGCTTCTGTTTAAGGATTAATTTGAACGTCTTCGTTGTGGCGTTCAAATCGGTGATGGTCCCCTTGATTTGACCCCACCAGATCGATTTGTCCCAGATCAACTTGGCCACACCGCCTTCGAGTTTCGTTCCCCAGAGCTTGACCTTATCGCCAACCGCAATTTCAACGATCGTCGCGCTACCCTTAAACTTACGGATGATCTTCGTCGTCGAATCAATCGCAAAAGTGTAGGGTGAGGTGGTAATCGTTTCGTCCTCATTCTTCGATCGCACATCGACAGTGATTGATGTGGTGCTCACAGCAGTCACTTTGCCGTTAACGTGCACGTACTTTGTTTTTTCTCCATCAACTGCGCGGTTGAACATCCCGATGCCATTTCGATCACCTTTTCCATCAAGGGCTGATTCCTCACTGTGGAGGAACTTCGGCAACCCCTTCGATGAAATTTTCGCGTCGGCGACCGGTGCGACTAACAGGCTCGCGAGAGCCAACATCGGAACCGCTAAAAATATCTTTCTCATAGAGATTCTCGTTTAATAATAAACCGCATCTATTGATATATCGCTAAGAATGAAACAAACGTTACCGTCGACCTTGGACTAAATTTCGTATTTGTATTTTTTATCAGACGCCCCGCCCTTAATGAGAATCATGGAGATGATCGGCGCGACGATCCAGAAGAACCGGGCGTTTTCGTGGGCGAACAAGCGCTGGGTCAGCGGCGCCAAATGCTCCGAAGCGGATGGCGACAAGAACGACAGGGTGATGGAAATCAGGAGGCCAACGTGGAGAAAACTGAAGAGCAGGACCTGCCACCATGATCCACCCGCGTCACTCTTGGCAACGGTCGCGAGCAAGGCTGAACGCGACATTAAGAAGAAAAGCGCGATGAACACAACGACGAAAGCCGAAACCCGAACAACGAAGAATTGACTGACCCCTATGTCAGCGTTAAAGTTTCCGATAAATGGGGCGAAGTTGACGACCGCCAAGGCCATGTAGACCGAGATCAGAATCGTGATCACCCGATCGCGACCGAGACTTAACCCATAGAGCAAGGCGGCGACAATAAAGAACAAGATGATGAACAGGTCCCAACTTGGTTGGGCCCAGTTGATGCTGGCTACAAAGCTTTTTGCCTCAGTAGTCGTTTGGGTCAAATTGACCGCCAGTAACGGCATGAAATTACGGCTTTATTTTGTTTAGTATTCGCAGTATAGCATATTTAGATGTAAAAAACAAGCTCCGGCGTGCATTGCCTCGTCGCTGATATCGATAACAATAATCGGCTTGACCATGGTATACCCCGGTGATACATTAGTGCCGGCCCTTTACAAGGAGAATACCATGCGTCAACGAGCTTTTGAGTTTTGCCGACGGGAAGGGGTGTGCCTTTTAGTAATTGAATTTGAGCCAAGTCGGCACGCCGGTACAAAGTCCGTCTTTATCGAAGATGAAGAAAAAATACTTTCGGTTGTTACCGCAGTTATGACCACCTCTTGGAATGGTGGTACCCACGGCGAACATAGTATCGGGTATTACCGCGCAACTCTCTTTAGCCCTCCCGACTGGGTTGCCGCCCATTGGTGGAACCACGGTGGGCGACGGATCATCCTCCACCTCGCGTGCACAGATCGATCCGTCTATATGAATGGGCAAGAGATGTTCGATCAGAACGGGTCGGTCAGGAAAACTCTCGAGGCTCTTTGTGCTACACAGGGACTAGTCTCGCCTTCATACTAGAAACACCAGCGTCTTCGTAAGAAGCGCTTTTTTACTATACGAGAATACTTCACCGCATGGTGCGCACTATGAAGACTAGTTAACTAGCAAACCAGGTAACTAATCAACTAACCCTCTACACTCCCTCGTCTTGGAGCTCCTTCAGCAACTTCTTGGCTTTGGCCGAGAGGTGTTTTGGGACATCAACCGTCACTTTGACCCGATGATCGCCCCGGCCGCGGCCGCGCAGTTGTGGAATTCCTTTGCCTTTGATCTGAAAAACCTTACCCGGCGGCGTCCCGGCCGGAATCTTTAAGGTGACCGGTCCGTCCAATGTTTCAACTTCAACCGTACCACCAAGCGCGGCGACTGACATCGGAATCATCGCTTCACCAAACACAATGTCGCCGTCTCGTTTCAGCGTTGCGTCTGGCGCAATCGAAATATCCAAGTACAGGTCGCCGCTCGGTTGGCCGCGCCGACCGGCTTCGCCTTTCCCGGCGAGCTTGATTCGCTGGCCGGCGTCTATGCCGGCGGGAATCTTGACGGTGATTTTTTCCGTTTTCTCAATCCGCCCGTGACCATGGCAGTGCGAGCACTTATCGCTCACCGTCGTTCCCTCGCCATCACAGGTCGGACAGGTGCCGACCGTCTGAACCGCGCCGAGAAATGTCTGCTGGACCCGTTGGACCTGACCGCGACCGCCGCAAGTCGCGCATTGTTTCGGCGCTGATCCCCGCTTCGCGCCGCTCCCAGAACACTCGGGGCAGGTAACGTGGTGGCGAATCTGGATGTTTTCCTCACCGCCGAAGGCGGCTAAACGGAATAAAATCGTCAACTCCGCCCGGATATCAGCCCCGCGCGTTACCCGAGATCGCGCTGACCGTCCACCGCCAAAACCGAAGAGGTCGCCGAACATATCGCCGAGATCGCCCATGTCGACCTGGCCGCCGAAACCGCCACCAAAGGGACCACCTGCCCCGCCAGCGGCGGGG
>Ga0209514_10002090_pt1 | contig 31872 bp, 31 predicted proteins | sample Subgrocontami58m_FD_187452 | JGI IMG/M metagenome (GOLD analysis project Ga0209514, IMG submission 187452) | Subsurface groundwater microbial communities from S. Glens Falls, New York, USA - GMW37 contaminated, 5.8 m (SPAdes) (version 3) | ecosystem: Environmental > Aquatic > Deep subsurface >...
CGGTCGCCTCTGGTCCCTGGCGCCGAGGAACCCGATGCCTGCCACGATTCGTTCCCGCCTGTTCTTGCTCCGGGCTGTCTGCCGATGGGGATTCGTCTCTTGTCTGGCGCTGAGTCTGGCCATCGGTTTGGCCGCGTGTGCGGTGGAGCCGCCCGCCGATGATCCGGAAGCGGTGGCCGAGTTCAAGGAACTCGATGACCCGCTGGAGCCGACAAACCGCGTCTTCTATGTCGTGTATGACCGCTTCGACACCTATGTGCTGGAGCCGCTCGCCCGGACCTATCGCAAGGTGGTGCCCGATCCGGTGCGCACCGGGCTCACCAATACGCTCTCCAACCTCAACACGCCGGTCAGACTGGGCAACGACATCCTGGAAGGCAAACCCCGTCGAGCGGGGGATACGACGATGCGGTTCCTGATCAATTCAACGGTCGGGGTGCTCGGCGTATTCGATGTCGCGACGGGGTTGGGCTATCCCAAGCATGACAACAGTTTCGGCCTGACTTTAGCCAATTGGGGGGTGCCGGACGGGCCCTATCTGTTCCTGCCGATCGTCGGTCCGTCCAGCCCGCGCGATCTCACCGGCTTCGCGGTCGATACGGTGGGCGACCCGTTCTATTGGATCGGCCAGGGCGCCGTGGTCAAGGCGCTGGACTGGACGAGGTTCTATGTGGAATCGGTCAACTCTCGGGAAAAAGCCCTGGATCCCATCCAGTCCATCAAGAGGACCGCGCTCGATCCCTATGCCACATTCCGCAGCCTGTACCGCCAATACCGCGCGAGCCAACTGACCAAGCTGCGCGAGGATAATCGTGCTACGGTGCCGGTCTGGTTCCCGCAAATCGCGGGCCAGGAAATCAATCCGGCACCCCGATGACGGAGGTCACGCCCCGCATGTTTCACCGACGCGCTTTCCTGCTCCTGACCTCGACATTCTCCCTGTCAGGCCTGCTGACCGGCCGCATGGCGGCCTTCGCGCAGGGCACCGAACGCGCCACCGCGTTCGTGAAGACCACCGGTGACAAGCTGGTTGCCGTACTGAACGGCTCGGGCTCCACGGAGGCGAAGCGGCGCGAGCTGACGATCATTATCGATGCCGCGGTCGACGTCGACGGCGTCGGCCGCTTCTGCCTGGGGCGGTTCTGGCGCCAGGCATCGGCCGACCAACAGAAGCGCTATCTCGAACTGTTCCATCAGGTCCTGGTGACCAGCGTCACCGCCAAACTCGGCGAATACCAAGGCATCAAAGTGACCGTTGGCCGCGCTCGCCAGCAGGAGGAGGAGCAGATCGTCTCCACCATCGTCGAGCGGCCGAACAATCCACCCGCGGCGATGGATTGGGTGATCACCCAGCCGACCACCGCCCCCAAGATCATCGATCTGATTGCCGAGGGTACATCGCTCCGCATCACCCAGCGTAGCGACTACGCGTCCTACCTGCAGCGCAACAACAACAGCATCGATGCGCTGATCGGTGCCATGCGGCAGCAGGTCGCCGAAAACAGCTGAGGCTATCCGCACATAAGTTGCGTCAATCGGCGCGAGGGGTGACCTGGAGGGCGGAGAGTTTCACGATGATGCCTGCCGTCCTCGTGCCGCCGTATGTCGTGGCCAAATGCCTGCGTGAACAATGACCTGGATGGATTGGCGCGTCCGATCAATCGACACCGTCACATCTGGGCATCACCCGCACCCGGTGGGCTTATGTTACAGGGGCCGCCGCGCGTTGGCATCCGGATGGACGGCACGCACACTTTCAAACAGCACCATCACATGGTCGTCCTGGATGAAGGTCTCGCGCTCGGTCATGCCGATGCCGCCCAGCACCATCCGAGATGCGAAATTCTCTTCCCGCGCCACGGCGATGATGCGTGTAAGCCCTGCCCGTTCATGGCCAAACCGCAGCGCCGCGCTCGCGGCCTCCCGCGCCAGACCGCGGCCCTGAGCCTCCGGCCATAGCGCGAAACGCAACGCCACGCCGCGGCCATCCGGTCGGTCCTGCAAGCCGGTAAGGCCGAGGAAGGCGCGGGTCACGTTGTCACGGATCGTCCAGACGCCATACCCGTTTGCCCCCCAGGCAACCATGTCGGCACTGAGTTCCTCCGCCGCGCGCGCCGCGCCGCGCACGCCGCCCAGCATGATCGCGAACACACGCGGGTCGGCCTTGATTGCCTGAAGATCAGGCAGGTCGGCCCCGGTGACCGGGGTCAGCACCAAACGCGCTGTTCGCAAAATCCAGGTGGCGTTCATGGCCAGCCCCGCGTCCGTGGGACCTCGGGCACTGTCCTGGTGTTCCGACCCCAACGGGTGTCAACGCCGCGACGGAACACTGGCTCTCTGATCTTGTGTTCGGAGTCACGCGACGGGTGGGCACCGTCTGTCGCAATCGGAACGCGAGCCGCATCGACGAAGACAGACGGGCCGATCAGATCGGGCCCGCCTCCTGTCACGGGGTCGCAGCGGCGCGGTGTTCAATTTGGGTCTCCTTGGGGTCGGTCAGCGAGGGTCCGTTTGACAGGATTCGTTTGGAAGGATCGGTTGTTTGGCAGGGTCTGTTTGGCAGGGTCCGTTTGGCCGATTCGCCAGCTACCAGCAGAACCGCGGCAGGGTTGCGACCGGCGCCACACCCGCCTCCCGCGCGGCGGCTTCTGTCCTGGCCGGATCGAAGCCGCCCGCTCCATCCGACAGGCTGGCCCCGTGGATCCCGTCCAGGACCCAACAGACCGCCAGCCCGACACCCGTGGCTCCCGCGATGTCTGTATGCAGCGAGTCTCCGACTGCCAGGATGCGATCGGAGGGGAGGTTCAACTGCTCCAGCACCGGGCGATAGATGGCGGGGTCGGGCTTGCCCACGGACCGTACGTCGCCGCCAAGTTCCCGATAACGGACTGCCAGCGATCCGGCACATAGAACACGAATGCCGCCGCGGATCACCACCAGATCCGGATTGCCGCAGATCATTTTGAGCCGGGCCTTCGCGCAGTCCTGCAGGATCTCCTCGAATTCACTCATATCGCTGGGATTGCGGTGGTCGTCGGGGCCGGTATTCAATACGAAATCGGCGTCCTCCGGCCGGTCCGTCACGGTCAACGGCAGACCTTCCAGAACCGGTTTGTCCCGCTCCGGTCCCAGATGGAACACGCGCTGGCCGAGGCCGGCCCACCAGTCATCGGGCGGCGACCGCAAGGCCCGCCGCACGGCTTCCCCGCTGGTCAGGATGTCGGTGTAGAGCGCGTCCTCGATCCCCATGCGCCGCATCATCGTCTGCACGGCGTCGTTCGGCCGCGGCACGTTGGACAGCAGCAGAGTGCGCTTGCCGGCATCGCGCAGGTGACGCAGGCAATCCACAGCGTGCGGAAAGGCGTTGACCCCATCATGGATCACGCCCCACAGATCGAGCACGAAGCCGTCGTAACGATCCGCCAACGGGGCAAAGCCGGAGAGATGTTGCATCTACGCTGATCCTGACAGTTGTTGGGTGCCGGTGCCGATCGCGTCCTCGATACGGGCAAACCCGGAGGCTTGCATTTCGGCCAGCAATTCCCGCTTCAGGCGCGGGATCATCGCCGGTCCCTGGTAGGCGAACCCTGTGTAAAGTTGCACCAGCGAGGCACCCGCCCGGATTTTCGTGAATGCGTCCTTGCCATTGAACACGCCTCCGGCGCCGATCAACACCAGGCGCCCGCGCGCCAACAGGAAGGCCCGCGCCAGCATGCGGGTCGAGAGTGCGAACAGCGGCACGCCGGACAGGCCTCCGGCTTCCCGTCCGTGGGGAGAGCGCAGGCCAGGTGGGCGGCCGATGGTCGTGTTGCCCACCGTCAGCCCTGTCACACCGGCGGCGACGCAGGTTTCCACCACCGCTACCAGGCCGTCATCGGACAGGTCCGGGGCGACTTTTACCAGCAATGGCGGCTTGGCCGGGATCGCGGCGATCGCGTCCAGGATTTCCCGCAACCGCTCCTCCGATTGCAGATCGCGCAAGCCCGGCGTGTTGGGAGAGGAGACGTTGACGACGACGTAATCGGCATGCGGCCCGACCGCCTCGATCAGCATCGGATAGTCGCGTACCGGATCGGCACCGTCCTTGTTGATGCCGACATTGGCGCCGAGGGGCACGACGCGGTCGTCCAGGTCGGCGAGATTGCGGCGATAGGAGTCCAGACCGCCGTTGTTGAAGCCCATGCGATTGATGACGGCCTGGTCGGGCTCCAACCGGAACAGCCTGGGGCGCGGGTTGCCCGCCTGCGGGCGGGGCGTGACGGTGCCGGTCTCGACGAAGCCGAAACCCAGGCGCATCAGGCCGCGGACGGCGATGGCATTCTTGTCGAAGCCGGCGGCGAGGCCGATCGGGTTAGTGAAACGGCGGCCCAGGACGGTGATGGACAGGGCGGGGTCGTCCGGCAGGTCGGCGCGTCCGGCCAGCCCCAGGCGCAAGGCCTTGAGGGCCAGGTCGTGGGCGGTTTCCGGGTCCAGCAGGCGGAGCAGGGGCAACAGGGCGGAGGCGATCGCGGGCGTCATGCGGGGGCGGTTATGCCTGGATGGGAGTGGTGGGGGAAGGGCGGGGCTTCCGCCCCGGACCCCGACCAGGGGCTTTGCCCCTGGACACCCCACCAAAGGCGCGGCTTTTGGAATGCGGTCCTGCCGTCTAACCACCAATGATCCGGTTCCAAGGGCCGTCGCCCTTGGTGGGGTGTCCAGAGCGGCAAAGCCCCTTTGGTCCGGGCCCGAGGCAGACGGACGTCTGTTGCCAGTCGGACGCCACGCGCATCGGGACGACCAGGGTGGTGCGTTGCACGGATGCGAAGTCGCCCCGATGATGATCATGGCCGGCGATCTGCCCGGTCATCACCACAGCAGTTCGGCCGATCGGGGCGCGACGGCGGTTCCGGGCATGACCGGATCGCCGTCGCCGGGTCATCCGGTTCGGTCGGGCTGTGCTTACTCGATCGGTATGAAGATCGAATGACGCATCTTGCCACCGATCGACTGCGAAAGATGACCTTTGCCGCGGACATCTTCCACCAGGACCACCTCTCCGGCACCGATCTCCCGCGCTTCGCCGTCGCTGGCGGTAATCTTCACACCGGCGTCGAGGTTGATGATGTATTGCCGCCGTGGGGCCGGATGCCAGTCGAGGTCATAGCTACCGGCCGTCTCGCGGAAGATGATGCCGTTCGCTGGCAGGCGGGCGGACAGCTTGGAGCCGTTGCGTTCCTCAACCCATTTGACCTCGATATCGCGCCAATGGGTCTCGCCGGCGTCGTCGACATAGATGTTATGAATGCGCATGGTGGTTCCTTCCTTGTTTGATTGGGTCTTGTTTGATCGGGCCTTTTTCGATGCAGCCTACTCGATCGGCACGAAGATGGAGTGCCGCATCTGGTTGTTGACGGATTTTGACAGGTGGCCCTTGCCGGTGATGTCCTCGACCAGGATGATCTCCCCGGCACCGATCACGCGGGATTCCCCATCGCTGGCGGTCAACTCGACGCCGGCATCGAGGTTGATGATGTATTGCCGCCTTGGCGCCGGGTGCCACGGCCGGTCGTGTTCAGCCTGGGTCTGGCGGAAGATGATGCCGGTGGCCGGCATGCGGGCGGAGGTTTTGCCCTCCGGCCCTTCCTGCGCCCAATCGACCTGGATGTCGCGCCAATGGGACTCGCCCTGGGCGTCGCAGTAGAGGTTGTGGATGTGGATGGTCATGGTTTCTCCCTCCTGGCCAGTCTATCGCACTGAGGGGCGGACGCCAGAGGCCGGTCATAGGCGAAGTTCCCGCCAATGGGACTGCTCGCGCAGCGTGCCTGTGTCGTACGATCAGACAGGATGCTTGACCAGCGCGAAGGCCTGATCATATCATATGTCATATGAGGGTGGTGCTCGATACCAACGTCCTGGTCGCCGGTCTGCGCAGTTCGGTTGGGGCATCCCGGATGGTATTGGTAGCGGTCGGTGAGCGGGCCATAGTGCCGCTCTGCAACGTGGCGATGATGCTGGAATATGAGGAGGTCTTGAAGCGCCCCGACAATCTGATGGCCACGGGACTGACCGACGCGGTGGTCGATGTGTTTCTGGATCGGTTCTGCCGGTTTGTCGAGCCAGTCCAGATCGGCTTCGTCCATCGACCGATCCTGCCTGACGCGGATGATGAGGCATTCCTTGAGGCCGCGATCAACGGACAGGCGGATGCGCTGGTCACTCACAATGCCAAGGACTTTGGGGCGACGGATATCGGGTCCATGCCGCATGGGGTGATCGTCCAAACCCCTGGTGATTTCCTGAGGAGACTGACATGGCGACCGTCAGCAATTACGCGCTCCGGCTTCCCGTCTCGCTGATGGCCGACGTGAAGGACCTGGCCGAGACCGATGCGGTCTCGGTCAACCAGTTCATTGTGATCGCGGTCGCCGAGAAGGTTCGCGCACTGCGGGAGCGGCGATATTTCGAACAGCGGGCGGCGCGGGACGAGGGGCCGGATTATCAGACCGTAATCGCGAGTGCTGGTGCTCCGATTGCCATTGAAGGCGACGCATTGCCGGCGGACTGGTTGGCGGAGCGGTGACCGGCGGCGGGTGTGACCAGCCGTCCATGACAACCTACATTGCCGACGGCGTCTGACCGCATCGTCTCGCGTGTCTTCTGCTGTTATCTGTCAAAGCGCTTCCGGTATTTCAAGGTTGAGAGACTCGCGGCAAAAAAACCTCAAAAGATCGTAGCGGTCGCTCGAAATGTTGAGTCTATTGAGTGCGTTGTTTTCTTGCGTTATTGTATATTCAGAATTGTTGACGAATGCGCAAATTTCTTTTCCAGCGTCTATCCATTTCGCCTTCAGAAGGCCGGGGTCTCGATCAGGCGGCAAATTTCTGACCGATGGAATTTTGAAAAGCGGTTGACTCTCGGGCGTCAGTAGTCTGTGAAGATGGAGCATAGTGAGCGCGTTACGCCTATCAGCGGATTGAATTAGTTCTCGGCTCGTCCCTCCTACTGGGTACCATAGTGTGACGAACATGCCATGTTGAACAAGGCCATCGATCAGGGGTTTGAAATCATTATCGCCAGACAGTAGTGTGGCCCTGTGCATATTTCGGTGAAATGCGTGCGTCAGCATGTCCACAGTCAACATTACATCGACTTTCTTTTGAACAAGTCGCCCGCGTCCCCGTCCCTGGCGGCGAGCATCCCCCTCATATACATGAAGCCCGTCGACGGCCGACGCTGCGTCTAGTACCTCACGGTTGGGCTTGATACGTTCGATGTATGCGTCTTCGGCTTCTCGTTCCTCCCGGACAGGCACAGCATCATAGTAGAAGGTTTTGGTGAATCCTTGTGCTATCGCTCGAAAATTGATTCTGAGATCCGCGTGTCCAAACCATTTTTCCGAAATATTCTTCAGGTGCCCCCGGAGGGCACCACCGTCTATAAACAGGTAGTGCACCTCCGGAGGGCCCTGATATCCAGGACCACTTATTGGCATCGTGGCCCGTAGCCAATCTTCGCCGCAGGTCTCTGCATACCCTACTTATTCTTCCAGTCCGGCTTCCGCTTCTCGGCGAACGCCTTCGGTCCCTCGATATAGTCCTGGCTTTCGATGTTCTCCTGCTGCGCCGGATAGACCGTGCGCATCGCCGTTTCCAGCTTCAACTCATCCAGCCCCATATACGACGCCTGCTTCGACGCGCGCACGGCCTTGGGCGAGCATTCCAGGATCATCCCGGCCCAACGCTTCGCTGCTTCCAACGCCTGGCCTTCCGGCACGACCTCGGTCACGAAGCCAAGCTCAAACCCTTCCCGGGCTGGCACGCGCCGCCCGGTCAGGATCATGCCCATTGCTTGCTTCATCGGGATGGAGCGCGGCAGGCGGTGCACGCCGCCGCCGCCCGCGATCAGCCCGACCCGCGGTTCCGGCAGCGCGAACACCGCGTTTTCCGCCGCGATGATGACGTCGCAGGCGAGCGCGGTTTCGAACCCGCCCCCCATCGCGACCCCGTTCACCGCCGCGATCATCGGCTTGAACAGGTCGAACCGATGCGCAATGCCGGCAAACCCGTTCGGCCCGTTCGGCCGGCGTTTGCCCGCCGCCTGGACCTTCAGGTCGTTGCCGGCGGAAAACGCGCGTCCGCCGGCCCCGGTGATGATCCCCACCCACAGATCGTCGCGGGCGGCGAACTCATCCCACACCAACGCGAGTTCGTCGTTCGCGTCGGCATGCAGCGCGTTCAGCACCTCCGGCCGGTTCAAGGTAACGATGCGGACCCGACCGTCGTCTTCGACAGTGCAAAACTGTGTCTTCATCCCGCGATCACCTTGTCGTTCGCGAGCGCTCCGATCGCGTCCTTGTCCATCTTCAACCAGTCAGAGAGGACGTTGGCGCTGTGCTGACCGAGCAGCGGCGCCGGGCCGACGGCCGGGGGTTCGCCCCCGAAACGGACGGGCCAGCCGCTCATGACGTAATCGCCGACGACTGGATGTTTCATGGTCTGGCGGATCTTCCGATCCTGGAAGGTCTTGTCGTCGGCCAGTTCACGCGTATCCAGCACCGCCCCGGACGGGATCGTGGCGCCGCTGACCATCTGCATCGCCGTGTGCTTGTCGTGCTTCAAGGTCCATTCGGTGACGATGGCGTCGACTTCCTCACGCCGGTCGGTGCGTCCGGCCGGGGTGTCGTAGCGCTTGTCACCGATCAGGTCCTCACGGCCCATGACCTTAAGCAGGCGCGTCCAATGCTCCGGGTTCGCGGCACTGGTGTAGATGTAGACATAGTCGTTCGGCCCACCGCCCTTGCACGGATAGACGCCGATCGGCGGATTACCGCCGCCCACGGTCTTCGAGCCAGCGCGCGGGGCGGGCTTGCCGTCGGTGCGCTCCATGAAGGTGAAGGCGTTGCGGATGTAGTGCAGGATGGAGTCCTGCATGGCCAATTGCAGATGCTCACCCTGGCCGGTGCGCATGCGCCGGACATAGGCCCCCAGGATGGAGATCGCCATCAGCATGCCGGTGCCGGTATCGCCGATGGTGGCGCCCGGCTTGCAGGGCGGGCCATCTTCCTCGCCGGTGATTGACATCAGTCCACCGCAGGCCTGCGCGATCATGTCGAAGGCGAGGCCCTTTTCGAACGGGCTGCCGGTGCCGAAGCCTTTGACCTGGCAGAAGATGATCGCGGGGTTGATCGCCTTGACGACATCATACCCCAGACCGAGACGTTCGATCGCGCCGGGGGCGAAATTCTCGATCATCACATCGGCGTTCTTGGCCAGATCCTTGACGATCTGCAAACCGCGCGGGTCTTTCAGATTGACCGCGATAGAGCGCTTGTTGGAGTTGTATTGGAGAAAATAGAAGGCATCGGCGCTGTTGCCGGGCATGCGGCCAGAGGAGCGGCCGGGGTCACCGACACCGGGATTTTCAACTTTCACGACGTCGGCGCCGAGCCACGCGAGGGCTTCGGTGCAGGATGGGCCGGCCTCGAACTGGGTCAGGTCCAGGATTTTCAGGCCGGCAAGACAGTTCTCTCCGCTCATGGCTTGGTCTCTCCCTAGATAGGTTAGGAGGGAGCTTACGCCTTGTTTGGTTTATCCGTCGAGGTCGGCAACGCGGACAGCGCGCGGAGCACGGCATCGGGCTCGCGGGCGATGACGTGGAGGCGAACGCGGGCGGGTCCGGGTGGGGCGGCGATGGCCCTGTTCGTATTTCCGAATGGTCTCGACCGAGAAGCCGAAGCGATGCGCGAAGGCTGCCTGCATGAGACCGAGCGCAAGGCGGGTGGTGGTGCACCAGCAGTTCTCACTATGGGCCGGAACCGTGACCCAGGTCCATCCAACGCCGACATGTCCGACCCACCTCTCAGGCAGCCATCTGCCCAATCCGCGCGCAATGGTTAACAACAGGATTAACCGCATGGGTCCGGAACAATACCCCCCGAGTCCCGCATTGCTCCGTAACGAAACGCCCCCTTATCCGCGCCTGACCGGAACGGATTACTGGAAATTCATACTTAAAGTAGAATCTTAGGAAGATCAATAAATTACGATATATCAGAGGCTAACAACCCAATCTGAAACTCGGATGTGAGCTTTGGTGAAAATCACCAACAGCCCGTTTCGCGGTCGATTAACCATTCTGGGTTTTTGTTAACTATCGCCCAAAATCCAGGCAAAATGCCACAAACTCGAAGGTTTTGACCCCGAAAACCCGCCTCTTACCGCTGAAATCCACTTTTAACTTGCCATCGATACCGCGCCCGGCTTAGAACAAAAAGTAAACAACTAACCGCTTCCCTTACCCCAGGATCCCTGCTTCATCCCAATGACGTCCCGCTTCGATCATCAAAACCGCACACTCACAGTCGAAAACGGCGCCACGGACCCCGGGCCGAGGCCGCGTCTGACGAGGAGAATGCCTCGCTCGGCCATAATCAGAACTGCTGGTGGTGCACCCTTCCGATGGACGGCCGCCGCGCTGGGCGGTATCGTCGGCCCAACTGACTGGAGGGACCTTTCCCATGCTGACCGTCGAACCCACCGGCGCGATCCTCGGCGCAACCATCCGCGGCATCGACCTCTCACAACCCATCCCCGCTCCCGAATTCGCCCGAATCCTCCACGCGCTCGGCCATCACGGCGTGTTGCGGTTTCCGGACCAGCAACTTGATATCGGCGACGTGAAGCGCTTTTCCGAGCTGTTTGGGGAAATCCAGGGCAACCCGATCCGGGCCATGGACGTCAACCGGCCGTATCCGGAAGTCGGAATCCTGTCGAATATCAAGGAAAACGGCGAGTATATCGGCAGTCCCGATGCCGGGCAGGACTGGCACACCGACATGTCCTATCGGGACGTGATGGGTTTCGTGAACGTGCTGTATGGCATCCGCATCCCGCGCCGGAACGGCGTGCCCCTGGGCGGCACCGAATTCTCCAACATGCATGCCGCCTACGATGCCCTGCCGCAGGCGATCAAGACTCGGCTGGACGGCATGACCGCCACGCATAATTTCGAAAAATTCTGGGAACACATGCGCCAGCACAAGGCCAGCGGCCGTCCGGCAATGACCGACGAGCAGCGCAAGCGTCGCCCGCCGGTCGTGCATCCGCTGTTCCTGACGCATCCGATCACCGGCAGGAAGGTGCTGTATTGCAACGAAGGCTATGCGATGCGCATCAACGAGTTGTCCGAGCAGGAAAGCGAGGAGATGCTGAACTTCCTGTTCAAGCATCAGCTCGAAATGCGGTTCCGCTACACACATGACTGGAACGAGAACGACCTGCTGATCTGGGATCACCTGGGCACCATCCACCGTGCCATCGCTGATTACGGCCCGGACGAAATTCGCCTGATGCGGCGTTGCCAGGTCATGGCGACCAAAGTGTTCGATCCCGAATTCCTGCGCCCCGTGCGCGAACTGGTCGCGGCATAAACAAGGAAAAAACCATGCGCTGGGTGCGATTCTCCAAGGACGGCAAGACATCCTATGGCTCGGTGACCGGGGACGCGGTGAATGAGATCGACGGCGAGCCCTGGGGCGCGGCCAAACCCACCGGTCGGACCCTGAAACTGTCCGATGTGAAGATCGAAGTTCCGGTCATCCCGAAGACCTTTTATTGCGCCGGCATCAATTATGCCACGCATATCCGGGAGATGGCGGAAAAGCGTGGTGTCAAGCCGGTCTACCCGGAAAAGGCCGATATCGGCTACCGTGCCAACAACGCCCTGATCGCGCATGGGGAAAACGTCGTGATCCCCGCCCACGCGCCGCCAAAGATGAACTACGAAGGCGAGCTCGTCGTGGTGATCGGCAAGCAGGCCAAGCACCTGACCGAGGAAAACGCGCTCTCCTGCGTGTTCGGCTACACGATCGGGAACGATGTCAGCGAGCGCACCTGGCAACGCGGCGACCGGACATTCTGGCGCGGCAAGAACACGGATACGTTCAAGCCGATGGGTCCGTTCATCGAGACCGAGGTCGACCTGGATGCGATGGAAACCGTCATCCGTGTCAACGGCAAGGAGGACCTTCGCTTCAAGACCAATGACATGATCTTTGGCATCGCGCACTACATCGCGGCGATCACCAAATACATCACGCTCTATCCGGGCGACGTGATCTGGATGGGAACCGATGGAACCTCCCCCGATCTGGTGCATGGGGACGTGGTGGAGGTCGAGTTGACCGGTCTCGGCGTGCTGCGCAATCCGTTCGTGAAGGCGGCTGCCTGATCCTGCCTGGAGCATGATCGGGCTGGGCAGAACCGTACCAGACCGTGAATGATGCCCAGAAACCAAGAGTCAGAGCGCGTTCTCCGTTCACAGTCAGAGTGAACCCGCTCTAGATGATCCGCCGCAGGATGGAGACGGCGCTGTCCACGGTCAGCGTGCGTCTCTCCCGGAACCGCTCGAACGCGGCGTTTGCGGCGGGATCGGGGGAGGCCTGATACCACCGCGATCCTTCCCAGGCGGCAAGGTCGCGATACCAGGCCATCAGCCAGACCCGCACCATCCCCGGCGCGGGTGGCGTGACCGCGCGCCAGAAGCCCACGACCCTGGTGTCGTGCACGTCCTCGAAATTGTCCCAGGCGGTGACGGATAGTTCCTGGAACCTCTGCCAGTCCTCCGTGCGGCAGTCGAAACGGCGGTGGGAGTAGTAGCCGCCGACGTCCGTCAGGGATTCGCCGGCGGCAGGGCGCGGCGCTGGGTCCCAAAGCTCCCGCTGCTCGATCGTGACGGTCAGACCGTTCAACAGAGGCGGCGGTCCAGCCGGGCTGGAGGCCGCGTCCGGCCATTCCATCAGGATGATTAGCCGGTTCACGCTCAGACCGATCTGTGGAGAGAACACCCCGAACAGGCGGCCCGGTCCCGGGGAGGCGTCACCACGTCGCAGGATTTCCGCCCCGATCTCCGCTGACTCGAAGGGCGGACAATCCACAATCATGTGCTCGAACACGGCCATCTGAAACTCCCCCGTCAGGTCGTCTGTCGGTCCCGCTTGCGCCTTGTTCCGCCGGAACGGACAATGCGCGCCCGACAATAGAAGGACGCGCATCATGGGCAAGCTCACCGGCAGGGTCGCCATCGTGACCGGAGCCAGCCGCGGCATCGGCCAGCAGATCAGCGAATTATTTGCCGCGGAAGGTGCCAAGGTCGTCTGTGCCGCGCGCACCATGAACGAAGGCGATCACCGGATGCTGGAGGGCTCGCTCGCCCGCACGGTCGAGGCGATCCGCGCTGCCGGCGGCGAGGCGACCGCTGTCACCGCCGACGTGTCCTCGGAAGCCGACTGCATCGCCCTGGTCGAGGCCGCGCGCCGGGCCTACGGCACCATCGATATCCTGGTTAATAACGCCGCGCTGAACTACTACATTCCGACCGAGAGCTACCCGACCAGCCGCTGGGTTCGTTGCTTTGCGGTCAACGTGCATGCGCCGTTCATCCTGTCGAAGGAAGTGCTGAAGGACATGATCCCGAGAGGCTCGGGAGCAATCGTGAACATCAGCTCCGGCTCCGCCATTGGCCCTGGCCGTGGCCCGTATGACGATCAGACCGTCCAGGGCGGCGTGATGTACGGCGCGACCAAGGCCGCTCTGGAGCGCTTCACCCAGGGGCTGGCGCAGGAGGTCGCGCATTACGGCGGAATCAGTGTGACCGCGGTGTCGCCATCCCAAGTCGTGCCGACCCCGGGTACCATCCATTTCAAGCTGGTGACTGGTGTCGACGACCCCAAGGGCGAGCATCCGAGCCTGATGGCGAAAGCGGCCCTGCTGCTCGCCAGCACGCCGGCCGAGAAGATCAACGGTCGCGTGACCTACAGCCAGCAGATCCTGAAAGAGTTCGGCTGGATCGAGAACGCGCAGGGTCGTGGCGTCACACGGCGCGGCTCCGGCTATTCCGAGGTCTGACGGGCCGCCGATTGCGGCGCCGCTTCGGTGGCACCGCCTTCGCCGTTATCGGGACGCAGTGCGCCTACCATCAGGGGCGCGCGTCAGTATGCCGGTGAACGTCATCTTCCGACGCGGGTGGCGGCACAAGCCCAGCCGTGACCGATGGGGAGAAACGACGCTCGACACCAGGAGCGGCGCGGCTTGCTACGTCGCGGTCAGCGTCGGCAGCCGGTAGCGGTCCGCCGGATCGTTCCAGCCCTTGAAGACCGGCGCCCGTTTGTCGGCGAAGGCCGCGCGGGATTCCATCAGGTCGCTCTTAGCGCCATGCTCGTGCAGCGCAGCGGCCAGACGGGCATGGTCCGGCCCGACGGTCGGCCGCATCTGGCGCATCATATGTACGGTGTTGACGCGGGAGGCCGGCGGCAGGGTCAGCAGGTGTTGCGCCATCTCCAGCGCGGTCGGCATCAGCGCGTCCGGCTCCACCAGCCGGTTGAGGAACCCGACCTCATAGAAGCGCTGCGCAGTGAACCGGTAGCCCAGCGCCATTTCCATCGCCACCGGATAGGGCAGGTTGGCGATATGGCCGTGGTTGTAGCCGCCGAGAAGCCAGCGCTTGGCTTCGGAGACCTCGAAGATAGCACCGTGAACGCCGACGCGCAGGTCGGTGCGCTCCACCAGCATGAAGCCGCCGCCCATGGCGAATCCATTGACCGCGGCAATGACCGGCTTCTCCAGGGCGCCGGACATGAACGGGTCCTCGGTCGCCGGGCGCCGTCCACCGGGGGCGCCGTCCTTCAGGGATTCCTTCATGTCCTCCCCGGCACAGAATGCCCGCCCGCTGCCGGTGAAGATTGCCACTTCCAGGCCTTCGTCGCGGCGGAACGACGCCCAGGTCTCGGCAAGCTCGGTGCGGAGTTCATGGTTCAGGGCATTGAGCCGCTCCGGGCGGTTCATCCGCACCACGAGTATCTGTCCGTGGCGTTCGGTTTCCACGACGGCCATATGTGCTGCCTCCTGCAGGGCGTGGGCGGTATTGGTGCGCCCGGCAGGACTCGAACCTGCAACCGAGCGGTTATGAGCCGCCAGCTCTAACCAATTGAGCTACAGGCGCACTACGGCACAGTGTGACGATCTGCCGGATCGCGTCAACACGGCACAAGGCAGGCATGGGGCAATCGGGGGAAGGAAGCAAAGCCCCAGGGCTCCGCTCCGGACCCCGCGAGGGGCGTTGCCCCCTCGACCCCCACCAAGGCTGGGCCTTGGATGCCATTTATTGTGTCAGAGACGAAAGGGGGCCGACCTTGGCGTTTCAATGTCCGTGTCGGCCCCCTTACTTCCCTGACCCAACCGATCGCGGTCCAGGGGCCGTGCCCCTGGTGGGTTCGAAGGGCGAAGCCCTCGCGGGGTTTGGGGCAGCGCCCCAAGGCTTCCTTTCCCTCACCCGATTGCCCTGGGGGCCGATTTGCCTGCCGTTCCGGCTTCTGGCATACCGCCACACCAATATCCCACCCCCTTCGGCGGCGGGCGCAACGGCGCGTCCGTCCGACCCAAGATCCGCATTTCGACAAGAGGACAAACCAGGATGCAACTGGCCCATCTCATGATCATCGCCTGCGGAGTGCTGGCGTTGGTCTACGGCCTGATCACCAGCCGACAGGTTCTGGCGGCCGACGCCGGCACCGCACGCATGCAGGAAATCTCCGGTGCCGTTCAGGAAGGGGCGCGCGCCTATCTGAACCGCCAATACACCACGATCGGCATCGTCGGCGTGGTGATCCTGATCGTGCTGGGTGCGATACTCGGCCTGCACACCGCGATAGGCTTCGTGATCGGCGCGGTGCTGTCGGCCGCCGCCGGCTATGTCGGCATGAATGTCTCGGTGCGAGCCAACGTGCGCACGGCGCAGGCGTCCCGCAAGGGCTTGGCCGCCGGCCTCGACATCGCCTTCAAGGCCGGTGCGGTCACCGGTATGCTGGTGGTCGGGTTAGGGCTGCTGGGGGTTGCTGGTTACTACTTCATCCTGCGGGCCGGGCTGGCGCCGGGCGCCGATCTCCGCCCCACGCTTGAAGCCATGGTCGCGCTCGGCTTTGGCGGCTCCCTGATCTCGATCTTCGCGCGTCTTGGCGGCGGCATCTTCACCAAGGGCGCGGACGTGGGCGCGGACCTGGTGGGCAAGGTCGAAGCCGGCATCCCCGAGGATGACCCCCGTAACCCCGCCGTGATCGCGGATAACGTGGGTGACAACGTGGGTGATTGCGCCGGTATGGCCGCAGACTTGTTCGAAACCTACGCCGTGACCATCGTCGCGACCATGCTGCTGGCCGGCATCTTCTTCACCGATGCCGCGCGCGACGCGATGCTTTTGTTGCCGCTCGGCATCTGCGGCATCTGCATCCTGACCTCGATCGTCGGCACCTATTTCGTGAAGCTGGGCGCCGACAATGGGATCATGAAGGCGCTGTACAAGGGCCTGATCGTGACCGGCGTGTTGTCGATCGTCGGCGTTGCCGTGGTGATCAGCTGGTTCATCGGCTTCGGCACACCATACAAAATGGTGGACGGCGGCTCGGTGACGGGCATGCAGTTGTTCATCTGCGCCGTGGCGGGTCTGGTCGTGACCGGCGCGCTGGTGTGGATCACCGAATACTACACCGCGACGGAATACCGCCCGGTGCGCTCGATCGCGCAAAGCTCCACCACGGGTCATGGCACCAATGTGATCCAGGGGCTTGCGATCTCGATGGAGTCGACCGCGATTCCGGTGTTGATCATTTGCGTCGGTATCCTGGTTACCTATCTGGAAGCCGGATTGTTCGGAATCGCGATTGCCGCGACGACGATGCTGTCGCTCGCGGGCATGATCGTGGCGCTGGACGCCTATGGGCCGGTCACCGACAACGCCGGTGGCATCGCCGAGATGGCCGACCTGCCGCCGGACGTGCGCAAGACCACCGATGCGCTGGACGCCGTAGGCAACACCACGAAGGCGGTCACCAAGGGCTATGCGATCGGGTCTGCCGGCCTCGCGTCGCTGGTGCTGTTCGCAGCCTACACGCAGGACCTGGCGCATTACTTCCCGACCCTGAAGGTCGATTTCGCCCTACAAAACCCCTATGTCGTGGTCGGGCTCTTTATCGGCGGCCTGCTGCCCTACCTCTTCGGCGCCATGGGCATGACGGCGGTCGGACGTGCGGCCGGCTCGGTCGTGGTCGAGGTGCGGCGTCAGTTCCGGGAGATCCCGGGCATCATGGAGGGCACCGCCAAGCCGGAATACGGCAAGGCGGTCGATCTGCTGACCAAGGCCGCGATCAAGGAGATGATCCTGCCGTCGCTGCTGCCGGTGGTGGCGCCGATCGCACTTTGGGTCGTGATCAACTTCATCGGCGGACGGGCCGCGGCGTTTGCATCCCTTGGCGCGATGCTGTTGGGCACGATCGTCACCGGTTTGTTTGTGGCGATTTCCATGACCTCAGGCGGTGGCGCCTGGGATAATGCAAAGAAATACATTGAAGAGGGCAATCACGGCGGCAAGGGGTCCGAGGCGCATAAGGCCGCGGTGACCGGTGATACCGTGGGTGACCCGTACAAGGACACCGCTGGTCCGGCGGTGAACCCGATGATCAAGATCACCAACATCGTGGCGCTGCTGCTGTTGGCGATCCTGGCTGGGTGGTTGAAATAGGGGTGGGAAGGGGCGGGGCTTCGCCCCGGAACCTGACCAGGGGGCTTTGCCCCCTGGACCCCCACCAAAGGCGACGGCCTTTGGAATGCGATTTATTGGTGCTTTAAGATGGGGCCTACACGGACCGGGAAAGGTCTATGTAGGCCCCATCTTAAAGCACCAATGTTCCGGGTTCCAAGGCCCGTCGGCCTTGGTGGGGTCCAGGGGCAAAGCCCCTGGTGGGGTTCCGGGGCGAAGCCCCGCCCTTCCCGACCACACCACTACCATCAGGACAAGCCGCCATGCACGCCTACCGCACCCACACCGCCGGCGCTCTCCGCGCCGCCGATTCCGGCCAGACCGCCCGCCTATCGGGATGGGTGCATGCCAAGCGTGACCACGGCGGCTTGCTGTTCATTGATCTGCGCGACCATTACGGCCTGACTCAATGCGTGTTCCCCGCCGGCTCCCCCGCCTTTGCCGCTGCCGAAGCGGTCCGCCCGGAAAGCGTGATCACTGTCACCGGCAAGGTGGTGATGCGCGAGGCAGGGACCGTCAATCCGCGTCTGCCCACCGGCGAAATCGAGCTCCAGGTGGCTGATCTGGTCGTTCAGTCGGCCGCCGAGGTCCTGCCCATGCAGGTTGCCGGCGATGAGCGATTCCCTGAGGACATCCGCCTCAAATACCGCTTCATCGACCTGCGGCGCGACAAGACCCACCGCAACATGGTGCTGCGCTCGCAGGTCATCACCTCCATCCGCCGTCGCATGATCGACAGTGGCTTCCTGGAATATCAGACGCCGATCCTGACCGCCTCCTCCCCCGAGGGCGCCCGTGACTTCCTGGTTCCCGCTCGGCTGCATCCCGGGAAGTTCTACGCGTTGCCGCAGGCGCCGCAGCAGTTCAAGCAGTTGCTAATGGTCGCCGGCTTCGACCGCTACTTCCAGATCGCGCCCTGCTTCCGCGATGAGGCGTCTCGCGCCGACCGCTCCCCCGGCGAGTTCTATCAGCTCGATTTCGAGATGAGCTACGTCACCCAGGAAGATGTGTTCAACACGATCGAGCCGGTGATCGCCGGCGTGTTTGAGGAGTTCGCGGACGGCCGAGCGGTGACGAAGTTGCCGTTCCCGCGGATACCGTATGATACGGCGATGCTGGAATTCGGCTCGGACAAGCCCGATCTGCGAAATCCGATTCGTATTTCAGACGTGACCCAGCATTATGCTGGCTCGGGCTTCGGACTGTTCGCCCGCATTGCCGCCTCGGGCGGGGTCGTGCGCGCCGTTCCGGCACCGGGGGCTGCCACCCAGCCGCGCAGCTTCTTCGACAAGCTGAACGAATGGGCTCGGGCGGAGGGCGCCGGCGGCCTGGGCTATATCGTTTATGATGTCGATGGGCCGAAAGGGCCGATTGCGCGCAACCTGGAAGCCGATCGGGCCGAGGCGATCCGCTTGGCCTCTGGCGCTCATGCGGGGGACGCGGTGTTCTTCGTCGCCGGCAAGAGGGAAACGGCGGAGAAGTTTGCCGGGGTCGTACGCACACGCCTGGCCGACGAATTGGACCTGAGCGAGAAGGGCGCCTTCCGCTTCTGCTGGGTGACCGATTTCCCGATGTACGAGCTGAATGAGGAGACCGGACAGATCGACTTCAGCCACAATCCGTTCAGCATGCCGCAGGGCGAACTGGAAGCGCTGAACACGAAGGATCCGCTGACGATCAAGGCCTTCCAATACGATATCGTCTGCAACGGGATCGAGCTGTCATCTGGCGCCATCCGCAACCATCGCCCCGATATCATGCTGCGCGCCTTCGAAATCGCCGGCTACAAGGGCGAGGACGTCGAAGCCCGCTTCGGCGGCATGCTGAACGCGTTCCGCTATGGCGCGCCACCGCATGGCGGGTCGGCGCCGGGGATCGACCGGATCGTCATGCTGCTGGCCGATGAGCCGAATATTCGGGAGGTGATCCTGTTCCCGCTGAACCAGCAGGGAGAGGATCTGCTGATGGGCGCACCGGCCGAGGTGACAGCGGCGCGGTTGAAGGAATTGTCGCTGAAGATCGATATCCCGCCGCCTCGCCCGCGCCCCACGACCGGGGGGTAGCACCGGACTCGGCGTTGAAGCAGCAACGCCTTCCGCCTCACGGGGGTTCTAGCATCAATCACCGCCTATATGTCGCCGCTCTGCCCGAGAGGTGCGCGTTTCGGCGCTGATCGTCTTGATCGCGATGGGATGATGGGACGGGACACCGCCGCCGGCGGAAATCCGGTCGGCGTTACCAAGCAATGCCTCAGGCCCTGAACGCCGCCGCAGCAGATCGTACAGCCGTCATTTCGCTGCCGCCGGAGTCAACTCACCGGCATCGACCTGTTTGCCACGGTGTCAAATAGGTCGAGTGATACCAACTGGCAGAAACATCGACTCATCACAGCCCGGAAGTTTTCGCATTTTCAATAAGTTGACGATACCGCAATGAGTCTGCCGTTCGGCCGGTTGGTATGAGACGGCGGTTATATGGCGGCGCCGAGAGAAGGCGGGCGCCGGTCAGTCTTCGTGTGACGCCGCCCCCGCCCTATGTTCCTATTCCGCCGATCGCGAGATACTTGATCTCCAGGTAGTCCTCGATCCCGTATTTTGACCCCTCACGCCCCAAACCTGAGGATTTCATGCCCCCGAACGGTGCCACCTCGGTCGAGATGATTCCCTCATTGATGCCGATGATCCCGTACTCCAAAGCTTCAGCCACGCGGAAAATCCGGCCAATGTCGCGGGCATAGAAATATGACGCGAGACCGAATTCGGTGTCGTTGGCCATCGCGATCGCTTCTTCCTCGGTCTTGAAGCGGAACAGAGGCGCCACCGGGCCGAACGTCTCCTCCCGGAAGATCATCGCGTCATTGGGCACGTTTGCCAGGATGGTCGGCTGGAAGAAGTTCCCGCCCAGGGCATGGCGTAGCCCACCTGTCACCACAGATGCCCCGCGCTTCAAGGCGTCGGCGATATGCTCCTCCACCTTCGCCACCGCGTCGGCATTGATCAGAGGCCCTTGGGTGACGCCGGTTTCCATACCGTTGCCGACCTTCATCGCCTCCACGGCGGTTTTCAGCTTGGCGGCGAAGGCGTTATACACACCGTCCTGCACCAACAGCCGGTTGGCGCATACGCAAGTCTGTCCGGCGTTGCGGTATTTCGAAGCCATCGCCCCGGCCACCGCCGCGTCCAGGTCGGCGTCATCGAACACGATAAAGGGCGCATTGCCGCCCAGTTCCATGCTGGTCTTCTTGATCGTCGGCGCGCACATCGCCATCAGTTTGGCGCCCACTTCGGTGGACCCGGTGAAGGACAGTTTCCGCACCAGCGGGTTCGATGTCAGTTCGTCGCCCATCGGTCCCGACGGACCGGTGATCACGTTGCAAACGCCTGGCGGCATGCCGGCCCGTTCGGCGAGCACCGCCAGCGCAAGCGCGGAAAAGGGCGTCTGGCTGGCCGGACGGATCACCCCGGTGCAGCCTGCGGCCCAGCCCGGGCCGGCCTTGCGGGTGATCATCGCGGCGGGGAAATTCCAGGGGGTAATGGTGGCGAACACCCCAATCGGCTCTTTCAGGACCACGATTCGGCGGCCCTTGGCGTTCTGCGGGATGGTATCGCCGTAGATGCGCTTACCTTCCTCGGCGAACCATTCGATGAAGCTGGCGGCATAGGCGATTTCACCCTTGCTTTCGGCGAGCGGCTTGCCCTGTTCGGCGGTCATGATCACGCCCAGGTCTTCCGCGCTCGCCAGCATCAGGTCGTTCAGCTTGCGCAGGATGGCGGCGCGGTCCTTTGCCAGCATCGCCCGCCAAGCCGGCCAAGCACGATTGGCCGCCTCGATCGCGCGTTTGGATTCGGCGGTACCCATGGCGGGGACTTCGCCGATTGCCTCCCCGGTGGCGGGGTTCTTCACGATGATGGTCTTGCCGTTGTCGGCTTCGATCCACTTTCCGTCGATGTAATTGGCCTGACGGAACAGCGTGGGATCGGTCAGCGGCAAGGGAGAGGTAGGGTTCAGCATGGCGGGTCCTCCTGGCCTCGGGTTCAGGAGAACATAGGGCGTTTCCGCCTTTCTGTCAGGATGGGGGTGGATCAGGTTGAGCGATCGGACATCCGGCCGGCCCGCGGAAGACGCCGACCGGCGACGTAACCCTACCAAATCTGGCATCGGCGGATGTGCCAACCCTCTCTGGAACACTGTCCCGAACCGCCCGCCGAACAACGCCATGCCGGTCTTTCAGCATGGGTTTATGCGATCATGAGACTGTCGCAACCCATCGCCTGACACCACGATCAGGTCGGACCGAAGCACGGCGAGAGCCGACCTGCACACAAACGTCACGTGCGTGCTATCAACGGCCAGACCTGATCGGGCCGACCGGGCCAGATCCAGGGGCCGACCGCCGCGCTCGGGCGGAGGACCATGCATGAATGAAGAACTCGACCGCCTGTTCGCGCGAATCCATGCCATCGAGGATGAGATCGAACAACGGCTCGCCACCCACCGAGCCAAATTCAAGTACCAGCTCACCAAGGGCAAGGCGGTATTCGAAGCCGGGGTCGAGCACGTCCATCGACGTCTGCGGACCAGCGTGCCGCGCTATCTGCGCGAGGCACAACTGAAGCATATCGTGTTGGCGCCCGTAATCTATGCCGTGCTGATCCCGTTACTACTGCTCGACCTGAGCCTGTCGATCTACCAATGGATATGCTTCTCAGTCTGGGACATCAGCCGCGTCTCACGCAGGGACTATATCGTCATCGACAGACATCGCCTGCCCTACCTCAATGTCATTGAGAAAATGAATTGCATCTACTGCGGCTACGCAAATGGCGTGCTCGCCTACTCACGAGAAATCGTCGGCCGAACCGAACAATACTGGTGCCCGATCCGCCATGCGACGCAAATTCGCGGGCCGCATTCTCGTTACAAGAACTTTGTCGACTACGGTGATGCCGAAGGATACCGTACCCGACTGGACGAGTTGCGAGCCAAGCTGCGGTGATCAATCGAGATCAGGCGTTACCGCAGATGGCAAGCCACCTCATGCCCCGGCGCGATCTGCTTCAACACCGGTGCCTCCACCTTGCACCGTGCCTCCGCATACCGGCACCGCGGATGAAAATGGCACCCAGGCGGCGGCCTGATCGGACTTGGCACGTCCCCATCGACCCGATGTTTCGTTCGCTTCAAGGACGGATCAGGCAGCGGCACGGCGGCCAACAGCGCCTCGGTGTATGGGTGCTGCGGCGATGCGAACAGCGTCTTCTTGTCGGCGTATTCGACGATCCGCCCCAGATACATCACCGCGACACGATGGCTGATATGCTCCACCACCGCCAGATTGTGGGAAATGAACAGATAGGACAGATTCATGTCCCGCTGCAGATCCATCAGCAGGTTGATGACCTGTGCCTGGATCGAAACGTCCAGCGCCGACACCGGCTCATCCGCGACGATGAATCCCGGGTCCAGGGCAAGAGCCCGCGCGATCGACACACGCTGACGTTGGCCGCCGGAAAACTGGTGCGGAAAACTCCGCATCTGCGCCGCCCGCAGCCCGACCCGGGCAAACAGCGCCGCAACCCGGGCTTCCCGGTCCTTCGGATCGCCGACGCCATGCACTTTCAACGGCTCCCCCACGATATCGCCCGCGCGCATGCGGGGGTTCAGGGAGGAGAACGGGTCCTGGAACACGATCTGCATCTGCCGGCGCAGCGGACGCATCTCATCGCGGCCGAGGTTGACGATGCTGCGACCGGTGACCTTGATGTCGCCGGATGTCGGTTCAATCAGCCGCAGCACGACACGGCCCACAGTGGATTTGCCGCAGCCGCTTTCGCCGACCAGACCCAGGGTTTCGCCAGCGTTGATGCTGAAGGTCACGCCGTCCACAGCATGCACGTTGCCGACGGTGCGGCGCAGCAGTCCCTTCCTGATCGGGAAATATTTCCGGAGGTCCGTGACGTCGATAAGCGGTGTCTGTACCATGGTGACCTGTCTATGCCCGCCAGCAGGCGGCGAAATGATCGTCAGCCTTTTGCTCGAACGGCGGACGGGTCTGGGTGCAACGCGCCTCCGACATCGAGCATCTTGGGCTGAACGCACAGCCCGGCGGCAAATCGTTCAGCGGCGGAACAATACCGGAGATTTCCTGCAGCCGGACCGGTTCGTCGACATCGACGCCACGGGCACTGTTCACGTGCGGAATGGAATTCAACAGTCCGCGCAGATACGGATGCAGCGGACGCGCGAAGATTTCGCCGACCGGGGCTTCCTCAACCTTGCGGCCGGCATACATCACAACGACCCGTTGGGCGGTTTCCGCCACGACACCCAGATCATGCGTGATCAGCACGACGGCGGTGCCGAACTCGCGCTGCAAATCGCCGATCAGGTCCAGGATCTGCGCCTGGATGGTCACGTCCAGCGCGGTCGTTGGCTCGTCTGCCACCAGCACTTTCGGCCGGCAGGCCAATGCCATCGCGATCATCGCCCGCTGACGCATGCCGCCCGACATCTGATGCGGGTATTCACGGGCACGCCGCTCGGGTTCGGGGATGCGGACATGGTGCAGCATCTCCACGGCCCGCTTGCGCGCGACCTGGGCAGAGGCTTTGTCGTGCAACACCACCATCTCGGCGATCTGCTTGCCGACGGTCAGCAGCGGGTTCAGCGCTGTCATCGGCTCCTGGAAGATCATCGCGATCTTGCTGCCGCGCAACGTCCGCATCGTGGGCTCATCGACCTTCAGCAGGTCCTGGCCATCCAACTTGACGCTGCCCGAGGTAATTTCCCCAGGCGGCATCGGGATCAGCCGCATCAGCGACAGGGCGGTGATGGTCTTGCCGCAGCCCGACTCACCGACGATTGCCAGGGTTTCGCCGGCATCGACGGTGAAGGACACGTCCTGCACGGCCCGGACCAGGCCGCGGCGCGTGTGAAAGACCGTGCTGAGACCAGAGACTTCAAGAACAGGTGCCATCAACCGCGCTGCCGTGGATCAAGGGCGTCGCGCAACGCGTCGCCGAGAAGGTTGGAACCGAATACGACCAGGCTGATCACCAGTCCTGGGAAGATCACCAGCCAGGGCGCCGTGCGCACATACTCGGCCGCAGACTCGGACAGCATCCGGCCCCAGGACGGGTATGGCTCCGGCACGCCCAGGCCAAGGAAGGACAGGGACGCCTCGGTGAGGATGGTGGAGCCAAGCTGGGCGGTGGCAAGAACTATCAGAGGTGCCAGGGTGTTCGGCATCACGTGGACGACGGCGATGCGGAACTCGCTCATGCCGGTCGCCTTTGCTGCCTCGACATAGGGCATTTCCCGCAATGACAGCACGTTGGAGCGGATGACGCGCGCCACCGTTGGGATCAGCGGAATGGCGATGGCGATGATCGTGTTGCGCAAGGACGGGCCCAATGAGGCGGTGATGACAAGCGCCATGACCAGCAACGGCAGGGCCTGCATGACCTCGGTGATGCGCTGCACGATCAGGTCGAACCAGCCCCCGATATAGCCGCAGGCGAGACCGACCGCGGCGCCGACTCCGCTGCCGATGATGGTGGCACCCAGGGCGACGGCCAAGGATATCCTTGCGCCATGGATCAGGCGGCTGAGCACGTCCCGGCCCATCATGTCGGCGCCCATCAGGTAGACGTCGTTCGGCCTCGCCAGGGAGGCGCGGGCATTGGTGCTGAACGGATCGAGCGGAGCCACATAATCGGCAAAGATCGCTGCCAGGACGAACATGATCATGATGATGGCGCCGGCCACGCCCAACGGATAGCGCCGAACCAAGTACCAGAAATTGTTCATGGCACTTGGGGTGATTGGCCCGTCGATGGAGACTGTCGTGCTCATTCGCTGTACCGGATGCGGGGATCGACGACCATGTAGACCAGGTCGACGATCAGGTTGACTGTCACGACGATGATGGCAATGAACATAACCAGATTCTGCACCATCGGGTAGTCACGCCAGCGGATTGCTTCCACCAGGAAGCGGGCAACGCCGGGGATGTTGAACACGGTTTCGGTGACGATCAGGCCGCCGAACAGGAAGGCGGTCTCGATGCCGATCGTGGTGATCACCGGCAGCACCGCGTTCCGCAGCGCGTGGTTGTAGGTGACGTTGGACTCCGACAGACCCTTCGATCGGGCAGTACGGACGAAATCCTGTCCCAGCACTTCCAACATCGATGATCGGGTCAGGCGCATGATCAGCGCCGAACTTCGAAATCCAACCGCGGCGGCCGGTATGGCGAGCATGGCGAACCAGGCCCAGAACGTCTCTGGGGCGCGATCGTAAATCGGGATGGTGCCGAAGAAATGCACGCAGAACATCAGGATCAGCAGCCCCAGCCAGAAGGACGGCATGGAAAGGCCACTCAGGCTAAGGACGCGCAGCCCGTAATCCAAACCGGAATTCTGCCGCACGGCGCTGATCACGCCCAGCGGCACGCCGGCGATGATCGAGAAGAAGAGGGCCAGGGCCGCGAGGCGGGCCGTGATCGGAATGCGTGGCGCAATTTCATCCAGCACCGGCTTTTCCGATACATAGGAAAAGCCGAGGTCGCCGTGGAACAATCCGCCGATCCATTGCGCGTATTGCGCGGGCAGCGGCAAGTCGAGACCAAGATCCGCGACGATTTTCGCCTTCTCGGCCGGGTCGATCAAACCTGCCGAGTCAAACAGAATATCGGCAATATTGCCCGGGACGATGCGCAACAGCAGGAAGATGACGACCGATACCCCGAAGAGCGTCAAAACCATCAACAGCAGGCGCCGAATGATATAGGTCAGCATCGGTTAGCCCCCGCCCGTCATCGATCAAGCCATACGTCGTCGAAACGCCAGTGGTTGTAGAGGCTGTTCACCGCCAGCTTCAGCCCCTTCACCTGCGGCCACCAACAGGTCGCACCCTGCGACTGGTAGATCACCGGGCGCGCACCGTCTTCCTGCAATGTCTTGTCGATCTCCCAGACAAGCTTCCGGCGCGCCTCGAAATCCTTCATCATCGACTGCTGTCGATAGAGCTTTTCCAGGTCCGGGTTGCAATAAGCGGTGTAGTTCCGCTCCGACCCACAGGTGTAGTTCTCGAAAAACTGCACGTCAGGATCGTCGATGCCGGTACCCTGGACGTTCATCCCCACGGCGTAGTCCTTGCGCAACAGGCGGGCATACCAGACCGACGAGTCCAGAACCTCCAGTTCGCCCTGGATGTAGACCGACTTCAGGTGGTCGATCAGGATGACGGAGGAGTCTCGGTAGCTGGCGACATTCCGGGTCGTCACCTTCAGCGGCATCATCTTGTCCGGGCCATAGCCCAGCCCTGCCATGATCTTGCGGCCCTCTTCGCGGCTTTTTTCAACATCGCCGCCATAGCCGGGGACCGTCTCCATGAATTCCTTCGACCATCCCCACAGACCTTCCGGCGGGGCCAACATGGCGCCGCCGATCTTGTTGATGCCGCGGCTGAGGATTTCGGAGAATGCCTTGCGGTCGATCGCCAGCCCCAACGCGCGCCGCAGCCGAGGGTCGTCGAAGGGCGGCTTGTCGCGGTTGATCAACAGGTTGCCCTGGGTGTTCGATGGCTGCACGATGCATTGCATCTGCGGCACCTGGCTTTGGATCTCCTTGGCATTCTCGGGGTTCAGCTCCCCGGTCAACGTCAGATCGAACTTCCCCGACACCAGCGCCAGCATGGCCGTCGCACGGCTGGGGATGATCGTGTATTCGATTCCATCCAGATACGGCTTCCCGGGCTTCCAGTAGTCCGGATTGCGGACCAGCTTGATCGATTCGTTCTGCTTGAATTGCGCGAACTTGAACGGCCCGGTGCCGATCGGATGGGTCCGCATCTGGTTGCCGGGGACGTGGCACGGATAGACCGGAGAAAATCCGCCAGCCAGCATCACCAGCAGCGACGGCTGCGGTTCGTTCAGATGGAACGTGACCTCCCGCGCGCCATTCGTGGTCACGTCCTTGATGTTGAACCACCAGGATTTGCGCGGATTCTTGCGCATCTTGCCGTCCACCCGGCCGGTGACCATGTCCCACGTGCATTTCACGTCCTCGGCCGTGAACGGCTTGCCGTCATGCCAACGGACCCCGTCGCGCAACTGAAATGTCAGCTTCCGGTCGTTGTCGCTGAGAGCCCAGGACGTCGCGAGGTCGGGGAGGATGCGGTCGGGACGGTTCTGCTCACTGTCCGGGTCGAAAATGACCAGGTTGTTGAAGACCGACATGAACGGCATGTCGGTCGAGATCGTCGCCTCTTCGTGGATCGACGCGCTGGGCGGATTATCCCGGTGCGTCACGCGCAGCACGCCGCCCTGCTTCTGAGCGTAGGCAGTGCTGGCAATGGCGGACACCATCAACCCGCACCCCAATGCCAAACGCGCAAGCAAGCCTGCCATAGACGCCTTCCCCTCTTATCCGTTGCCCGCCATCTAATCGAGCGGGCCCGGGGTTGGCAACCAGCGGCAGATTACGAAGCGGACAGCCCACCTTGCTTTTGGATGAATTCCGCGATCTCGGGAACCCCGATCCCGGCACGGACATTGGCGAAGATGAAGGGTCGGTCTACACGCATACGACGTGCATCGCGATCCATTACGTCCAAACTCGCTCCGACGAAGGGCGCCAGATCGATCTTGTTAATAACAAGGAGGTCGCTACGGGTGATGCCCGGGCCGCCTTTGCGGGGAATCTTGTCCCCGGCGGAAACATCGATCACGTAAATCGTCAGATCGGCCAGTTCCGGACTGAAGGTCGCCGCCAGATTGTCGCCGCCAGATTCAATCAAGATCAAATCCAGGGCGGGAAACCGCCGGCGCATCTCGGCCACGCCAGCCAGGTTGATGCTGGCATCCTCCCGGATCGCGGTGTGCGGGCAGCCGCCTGTCTCGATCCCCATAATCCGCTCGGCCGGCAGGGAGCCGGCGCGGGTCAGGAATTCCGCGTCCTCCTTGGTGTAGATGTCGTTGGTGATGGCGGCGATGTCGTAGCGCTGGCGGAAATGCTTGCACAGCGCATCCATCAGCGCGGTCTTGCCGGTGCCGACCGGACCGCCGACCCCAACACGCAACGGGCCGTTCGGCGAACTTGCTTGCTTGGCAGTCATGAGCGGAACAGCCTTGTGTACTGGGTTTCGTGACGCATCGAGGCAACATCCGAGCGGAAGGCGCAGCCGCCCAGATCGTCCGGACCGGCGCCCTGGGTCGCACGGATGGTCGCCAGGATCACCGGCTCCAACGCCGCCAGCACCCGCAGCCCGGCGGTCTGGCCGAGCGGGACCAGGCGCACCGCGGCGGAGATGAGATTGGCGGCGAAGGCTTGGAGGTAGGCCGATGCGGCATCGTCTTCCCCGATCCCGTGGGAGCCCGTCTGCGCCCCGACCGCGACCGGGTAGGGCAACCGCTCCGGCAACACCGGCCCTCCCCACACCAATGCCGCTAGCGCAAAAGCTCGGCCTTGCGCCAGAGCTTCGGCTTGGCGTTCGGAACTCGCGGCTGTCGCGGTTGCGAGTTCAGCGACTTCGATCAACGGCATCGGATCATCATGGGAGGCGTCGGCGGAATGACCCGGGCCATCGGTGGCTGGTCGAGGGGAACTCTGGCCAGCGTGCCGGCCCCCCGGACCATCACGGTCCACCAAACTTGCGCGATGCGCCATACGCAGCAGCGTCACGTCGGAGCGACCGGTTCCCAGGGCCAGGACATCGGTCAGCCAGGTAAGCAGGCTGGTTTCGTCTTTGACGTCTCCCGTTTCCACGGCCCATTCCAGGCCATGGGAATAAGCGAACCCGCCCGTCGGGAAGGCCGGGGACAGCCACGCCAGCAGCCGCAGCAGGGCCTGGCGCTGAGCCTGGTCAATGATGGTGGTCATCGTCGTCGTGATCATGATGGTGATGGCCGCCACCGGCCGCGTATGCACCGGCTTCCGGATCGAAAGGCGCCTCAATCGCATCGACATGGCCACCAAGGCCTTCCACCATTTCCTGGATCACATGGTCGGTGCGGATCCGGATCCGATCGCCCAGCAACTGTACGGGTAGGTGCCGGTTGCCGAGATGCCAGGCAATGCGCACCAGTTCCGTGTCGTCATGCGCGTGGATTTCCAACAGCGGTTCCGGCCGAGCCTGGACGCGGACGATGCCGGTCTCCACCACCAGCCCATCCCCGTCACGCAGCCGCACGGCCTGAGGCAAGTCGATCAGCACCTCCTGCCCGGCTTCGGTTGGCAGGACGATGCGGCGACGATGGCGGCGGTCGAAGTCGATCAGAACGTGGTCGATGGCTTGTGTCAGGTCCCAGGTGCCGGCCGGCAGGACGCGATCGGCACGCATCAGAACAGGAAATAGCGCTGCGCCATCGGCAGTACCGAGGCGGGTTCGCAGGTCAGCAGGACGCCATCCGCGCGGACTTCATAGGTTTCCGGATCGACCTCTATCACCGGCATGGCGTTGTTGTTGATCATGGCCTTCTTGCCGATGCCGCCGCGCGTGTCGCGCACCGCCACCAACCGCCGGTTCAGTTTCAGCGCATGGCCGATGTCGCCGTCCAAGGCCGCACCGGAGACGAAGGTGATGCAGCTTTCCGTCATCGCTCGCCCGAATGCGCCGAACATCGGTCGATAGTGGACCGGCTGCGGAGTCGGGATCGAGGCATTGGGATCGCCCATCGCCGCCACCACGATCGTGCCGCCCTTGATGACCAGGTCCGGTTTGACGCCAAAGAAGGCCGGCGACCACAGCACCAGATCGGCCAGCTTGCCGACTTCGATCGAACCGACTTCGCGGGAAAACCCCTGCGCGATGGCGGGATTGATTGTATATTTCGCGATGTAGCGCTTCACCCGCGCATTGTCGTTGCGCGCGCCGTCGCCGGGCAACGATCCACGCTGGGTCTTCATCTTGTGGGCAGTTTGCCAGGTACGGATGATGACCTCGCCCACGCGGCCCATCGCCTGGCTGTCGGACGACATCATGGAGAGCACGCCCAGATCGTGCAGGATGTCCTCGGCCGCGATGGTTTCCTTGCGAATGCGGCTTTCGGCGAAGGCGATGTCTTCCGGGATATTGCTGTCCAGGTGATGGCAGACCATCAGCATGTCCAGATGCTCGTCCAGCGTGTTGGCCGTGTAGGGACGCGTCGGGTTGGTCGAGCTTGGCAGCACGTTGGGCAGGCCCGCGACCTTGATGATGTCGGGTGCGTGCCCGCCGCCGGCGCCTTCGGTGTGGAAGGCGTGGATGGTGCGCTCGGCAATGGCGGCGATGGTGTCCTCGACGAAGCCCGACTCGTTTAACGTGTCGGTGTGGATCATCACTTGGACGTCAAAACGATCGGCGACAGAGAGCGCGTTGTCGATGGCGGCGGGCGTGGTACCCCAGTCCTCATGCAATTTCAGGCAGGAGGCGCCGGCGCGAATCATCTCCTCCAGCGCGTCGGGGCGGGTGGCGTTGCCTTTGCCGGCGAAGGCGAGGTTGACGGGCAGGCCCTCGGCCGCTTGCAGCATGCGGGCGAGATGCCAGGGGCCGGGTGTGCAGGTGGTGGCGGAGGTGCCGGTGGCAGGCCCGGTGCCGCCGCCGACCAGGGTCGTGATGCCGGAGGCGATGGCGTCGTCCACCTGCTGCGGGCAGATGAAATGAATATGCGCGTCGATGCCGCCGGCGGTGAGGATTTTCCCTTCTCCAGCGATGATCTCGGTGCCGGGACCGATGATGATGTCGACGCCGGGCTGGATGTCGGGATTGCCGGCCTTGCCGATCTTCGCAATGCGGCCATTCAGGATGGCGACGTCGGCCTTGACGATGCCCCAATGGTCGATGATCAGCGCGTTGGTGATGACGGTATCGACGGCGCCCTGGGCCTGGGATGCCTGGGACTGGCCCATGCCGTCGCGGATGACCTTGCCGCCGCCGAATTTCACTTCATCGCCGTAGATGGTGAAATCCTTCTCGACCTCCACGATCAGGTCGGTGTCGGCGAGGCGCAGCCGGTCTCCCGTGGTGGGGCCAAACATATGGGCATAGGCGTGGCGGGAAATCCGGGTCATGGACGTTTCCTCAGGCGTTGGATTGCACTGTTCAGCCAGGTCATCACTTCCCCGCGGAGTGTAGCCATTTTGGCGTCCAAAATTCTCAGGTCTACACACGAACGGATTGCCCGCAATTGGACCCCCACCACCTTGGCTCGCGCATTTGCGTCGAGCCCCGGGTAATTCGTAGTGATCTTGTTGACTTGGGCGAAGCAGTTGTTCATATCAGTCTTGTATAGCAACGATAGACACTCGATGCGCTTCTTGAGTTCGC
>Ga0209514_10002097_pt1 | contig 31821 bp, 34 predicted proteins | sample Subgrocontami58m_FD_187452 | JGI IMG/M metagenome (GOLD analysis project Ga0209514, IMG submission 187452) | Subsurface groundwater microbial communities from S. Glens Falls, New York, USA - GMW37 contaminated, 5.8 m (SPAdes) (version 3) | ecosystem: Environmental > Aquatic > Deep subsurface >...
GAGGCGCTGCTTTGCTCCTTTCGAAAGAGTGGGTACGTTCCCGAGAAAAACCGTTCCTGGTGCAAGCCTACTTTTGATGTGCATAGTGACACCATTGTAGTGTCACGCATCATTCTGAACGAGATCAGCATTTCATAGCAACAAACTATTGGGTAGTGGGTCAGTCGGACGTAGGGGCGGTTTCAAACCCGCCCCTACCACACGACCTGTCGGTTGCAGGGCACTCGAAACGACCGGTGACGTTGCCTGAGGCTCTCGAAGGCACCGCCGCGGAGAAATCTTCCGCGGTCTCCTTGTTCCGTGCATTTAATAGAGCGATACTTTCGTTGTTATACTTCTGATTCAGACAACTAACTGGAGAGACACGGTGATATCCTTCTACCAACAACTGCGAGACGTTCTGGCGGCCCGACAAAAGCAGGTGCTTGTTGACCCCAGCTTAAGACCGTCTGCGGTGCTACTCCTGCTCTATCCGCAACAGGGCGAGCACCACCTGTTGCTGACAAAGCGGACTTCCCTGGTGGAGGACCACAAAGGGGAGATATCCTTCCCCGGCGGCGCATTCCATCATGGCGAGGACCACGACCTGCTCGGGACGGCCCTCAGAGAAAGCTCCGAAGAGGTGGGAGTCATTGCCGAGCACGTGGAGCTTCTCGGAGAGTTGGATGACACGCCCACCCGGGCCAACTACCTCATCTCACCGTACGTCGGCGCGCTGGCGCATCCCCAGGCCTTCGTGCCGCAGCCGTCCGAGGTTGCCGAAGTGCTGGAAGTGCCTCTCAAGCTTCTCCTTGACCCGCGTGCCGAGCACACTGAACCCAGAGAATACGCAGGCCGCACGGTCGCCGGCTCCTACTATCTCTTCCATGACCACGTCATCTATGGGGCCACGGCTCGGATTCTGCGACAGTTCCTCAGTCTGCTTCCGCCCGGCCTCTCGTAACGGCTGTAGACGTTCACTCGTTCTGTGAATTAGCACACATGTGCCTCAGCACGCAGCACGCAGCATGTCCTCCGGGATTCGGGACATGTGCCCCAGGGCACATCGTGTGCCCCTCTACAAATCGACTGTGAGCGTACGTGGCGAAACAGCAGCAGAAATCTACTTCAGCACACAAGAGCGTCCGTAATCGGCTTCCGTTTCTCCTCTTCCTTTCCTCCATCATGCTTGTTGTCGCTGCTTTTTGGGGCGCTCCCTACAGGACGTTCCGCTTGAACCAGGGAGCGTCTTCGCTCCTGAGCTTTTTCCATCACCCGGACGCGCCGGGACGATCATCTCAGTTCATCTACTCGGTTTTTACCCCCATGCAGAGCACGCTGTGGCTTGGTGAGACTGCAAATCCTGCACAGAAGACACCGCTTGCCGCCATTGTCCACAGAGATGGCTACGGGCCGAAAGCCAGTCTGTCGCCCAGCGGGGAGTCGATTGCGTACCTTGTGCTTCCTCCCGAAGGGAAAGACCCGGCTGCCGAGGCAGAGTTGTGGCTCATCAATGTGAAGACTCCAAAACCGCGCAAACTCGCGGGAGGCTTTGACCTGTACAGCGCTCCCGTGTGGTCTCAAGATAGCCAGAGCGTTGCCCTGAGGACTGCATCGCTTGCCTCGCAACCGCCCACCTATGGTCTTGTCCTTCTTGATATTAAAACAGCGAAACGGCATGTCCTCGTCCAGGGCCTCCCGGTTCTCGGCATCTACCCCATCGGCTGGACCGCGGGCAACAACGCCCTGGTCTACGCAACCATTTCAGCGTCCGGCACAGAATTTCATGAGCTGACGTCGTCGACCGGCGAGCACCGACTCCTTCTCTCGATCTCTGGCGGTCTGGCCCGCGACTTCCGTATACACCCGCAGCGTCAGCAGCTTCTCTTCACGGTCTACGACCCTCAACACGACCCTCTCTATCGTGTCGAGGTCTTCGATATGCGGGAAGGTGTGCAGTCCAGCGTGCTTCAGGACCAAAAGGCGTTCCTGAGTCCCGTTTGGAAGCCCGACAGCGGTTTGGTTACTGCCGGCTCAGACCCGGAGAATGGCCGGCTTCATGGTGGAATCGCCTCTGTGTCTCTGGGAGTGCAGTCGGAACCATCTCCCCTGGTGTCTGCCCCCGGCGCATTTTTCGCGCCGATAGCCTGGTCGCCATCGGGCGGCATACTCGCGGCACGGCGCTTCTTTGGCACCGACCTGGGGCACATCGTGAACGACCAGGTTATGCTGCTCACCGACGCCGGGAAAACCCTGCGGACTCTCGATGGCCAGGGGTACGTAGAGTTTGTGGGTTGGATACCTTGAACCGTCGACATGCCTTCATAGCCGCTCTTGGATCAATGGCTCTGGCAACTGCTCTGCTGTGGCAACCTTTCTATGTCTTTGCGTGCGCAGTGACCGGCGCGCAGGCATTTCAGGCTTCCTCTCCGGAGGTCGCCCTGGCCATGGAGCAGGCCGCCGTCTCGCGGCTCGGCCCGGGCTATCCTACGCTTCCTCTCCTGGAGAAAGGCTACCGTGACCAGATCCTGGTCTCCGCTCCGGTGCCATGCGTCTTGGTCAAGTCAGTGGGATACGTGGAGGGCTCGTGGCGTCAGGCCGCGGGGTCCGTGCCGGTGGGCGGGGCGGGGCCGGTGAAACAAGCGGCTTCCTGCGGCTACGGCATCATGCAGATCACCTCTGGCATGCGCAACCCCGGGGAGCTGCCGTTGGACACCCAGCAGCGCATCGCCGACGATTACAGGTACAACGTCGGCTGGGGTGCAAAAGTGCTGGCGGAGAAATGGAACGCGGCTGACTTCCTGAATGCCGTGGTGGGAGATCGGGACCCGGCCATTGTGGAGGACTGGTACTACGCTGTCTGGGCATACAATCAGTTCAATTTCCGGAATAATCCCAACAATCCTGACTTTCCGCTGCCAAGGCCGGCCTACGACGGCAGCCAGAGCAGGTTGAACTACCCGTATCAGGAGTTGGTCTGGGGTCTGGCAGCAACCCCCCCTAAAGAAAGGGGTGTCCCTCTCTGGGAACCGGTGGCGCTCACGCTGCCAGACAGCGCCGCCATCGGTCAAACGCCGGGGCCAATCCCAAACCCGGCACTGGTGCATGGCTCCATCTGTCGCAGCCTCTTCGCAGACAGCAACGAGGTGTCCTGGAGCGTCAGCGCGTCAGCGCCCGGCAACCCAACCGCCACCGTCACGCTGTCGCACGCCCTGGGCGCACAGAGCGTCGGCTGGACGGCAACCGTCGCCGGAGCATCATGGCTGACTGCCAGCCCCGCTATGGGGACCGCCTTTCCCGCGGCGGTGACGCTACGGGCTAACCCGGCAGGGCTGTCTCCCGGGGCGTATCAAGCGACGCTGGAGGTGAAGAGCCAGGACGGCGCCACACCAATCTCGCTCCCCGTGCGTTTGGAAATCAAGGGTACCACCTACCGCTACATTCCCTTTGTGCCGCGGCGCGCGCTCACTGTTGGCGGGCGGTAACAGGCCCGGTCTGAAGGTCGCTTTCTTTCCGAAAGCAGGAGATGAGGGTGTAGACCCGGTGCATCTCCATGTCTCTGGGGTTGTCGATAACATAGGGCGCAACCACAACGCCGCCGAAGACAGAGATAATCTCCTGATGGTCGTCCACACAGAGGTCAGGGGTCACCTTCACGCCCAGCAATGGCAGCCGGCGGTGGTGATCATCCAGGGGCTTCTCATAGAAATCCGCCACGTAGTCCCTCAGCCCAAAGCGGCTCAGCACCGGCCAGCGGATGCCCATGCCGGACCATACATAGAGTGTATGGCCGTCTTCCTTGAGCTGAACAAATATCTCTCGCACCCACGGCCGTATGGAGCCGTTCTGTGACACGATGGTCTTGTCCACGTCAAAGAAGACGTTCATAGCCAGTGGGTGTGAGGCTAAACCGTGAGTTGCCGGTACAAGGTAGGCAGGCGGGAGGGAAGGGATTCGATGTCATTCACCACTTCATAGCCCAAGCCCTCGCACATGGTCTTCAGGTAATCGTGCCCCTCTCTGTCCACCGTGAGGGCAAATGGGATGATCTGCTTGTGCTTGGCTTCCATGAGAGCCTGCTTGGTATCGTGGATGGCGTATTCCTTCTCTGTGCGGTCCCGCCCATAGTTGTGGTCCTGGGGCCGGCCGTCGCTCAGCAGGACCAGCACCTTGACCCGCGCGTCAAAGGCCTCCAGCTTGCTGATGGTGTGCCGAATGGCAGCCCCCATGCGAGTGCCTCGCACCGGCTCCATTTTATCGATCCGTCCCTTTACCTTCTCGCTGAATTGCTCGTTGAGGTCTTTGATGACGTAAATCTCCACGTTATCCCGACCATAGCCGGAGAAGCCATACACACCGTAGGAGTCTCCCACCGTCTCCAGAGCCTGGATGAGGAGCACGGTGCTCTCTTTCTCCACATCAATGATGCGGCGGCGCTCCGGTTTTTTCACCTCGTCCTTCTTGAGCATACGCTCACGGAAGTACATCAGGTAACGCCCCGGGTCCTCATCCCAATCCCGCGTGCTTTCGAAAGTCGGCCGCTCCTTTTTCACATCCTCATCGGTGGACGCGCTGAGGTCCAGAAGGAACGCCACCGCCACGCTGCGCTCTTCTTTGTTGCGACGCCAGTAGAGCTTCTCAGAGGGGGTCACTTTCGACTTGCGGTCTATGGCCGCCTCAACGACCGCATCGAGATCGTATTCCTCCCCATCGGTGAGGTTTTTGATCTTCTTGAATATCTCAGGCTTCAGCAGCTCGAATTGCCTGCGAACCTCAGCCGCCAGCCTGGAATACTTACGGAGGGTCTCATCAAAGAACGCGGGGGTGCCGCTCTCCAGCACTCGCTCCTTCACCAGGCACCAGTTGTGTCGATAATCGTTGGAGCGGAAGTCCCATTCGTCGTACAGAAATTCCAGTGGCTCCTGGCTTTCCAGCTCATCCCCCTCCAGCTCACCCTTCTCATGCTGCCGGGCTTCAGCCGTCGTCGGCGTGCCGTTCTGCCCGGCTTCCTTCAGGAGGTTGGTCACAAACATGCCGGACGTCGTGTCCGTATCTCCAATGAGAAACTCGCCGATTTCCGTTTCACCGAGCTTCTCTAGGAGGTTCTGAATGGCCTCTGGAGACAGAGGCGCCACTGGCGCATCAGCGTCCGGATTCCTGTTCTGCTTCAGTTTCATCAGGGTCTGGACCAGCTCTGGCTTGAAGTCCCCCCGGAACTCAACATCAGCGAGCGGCGCATAGGGGCCGTCATCTTCCTCGGTGTCCGCAGCTTTCAGAAGGGAACCGAGGGACTGCCCGGAGCTGGATTGTAGGGTGAAGAGATCTTCAAACGCCTCTTCCGGATCGGCCGGCGGGGGGCCATCCACAGACGTCCAGGGCATCTGCATAGTCACGTCAGGCAGAAGGTTCGGCACCGATCGGAGAATTATGTACAGGCGGAGTGTGGCTTCCGCCGTGTCCTCCACGGCGCCCACCTCGGCCCGTAGCTTTGCCAGGAAGGAACGGCAGACGTTGAAATGGCTCTGATACATTTCGGGAACAGCAACCGGCCGGGCCGGCTCAAGGGTGTACTGTAGCAGCGCTTCCACCAGCGCGGAGCGCAACGGCAGCGTTGCTACAAGCGGGCGTCCCGTCCTGCTGTCTCGCTGCACCCTGCGGAGGAACTGCCTGATGCCGCCATATTCTCGGTCCACACAGCCGTCCACACGGGCATCTTCCGTCAGCGTGAAAATGTCGGACGCCAGCCGCCGCATGGCGAAGAGGTCCAGGAAACGTTCGATATCGGTAATGCTCACGCCGCCCTTGTCCTGATATGCCTCCACCTCGCCCCTCATGCGGTGGAACAGCAAGCCATCTCTCTCAAACCGGAAGATAAAGCTCCCGAACTCAAGGTGGCCTGTCTGATGTGTGGCATACACTTTCATGCAGGAAAAATTGTCGGCCTTGTTGCTGTAGACCTCTAAGTTCCCGGGCAGAAAAACGTTGCTGCCTTCAGTGGTGGGCTTGCGTTCAGAGGTCCATCCGATGCCCCGTTGCGTCAGGTCTTCGACGGGCAGCACATGGACGTCTATACCGGTCAGAGCCTTGCAGTAGAGACGCAGCACATCCCCAACCTGACCAAGCTCCACTCCGCGGGCGAGGTGCTGCAGCACGTCCTGCGCGTGGAGAGACTCCAGCTTGAAGAAAGAGATACCAGCCTCTTCCCTGTCCTTAACAGTCTCGATACCTTCGGAGACCCATTCGTCCAGCTCGTCAGGATGCAGTTTCTCGAGCAAGGTCGCCCCTGCTTTGACGTACTCTCGGGCTGCCTGAGAGGAATAGGCGACCAATTCATCAGCATGGACAAGGATACGGGCATGGACTGACCGCTCTATCATGCCCAGAGAATACGAACCTGCGGCCAAATAATCCAGCACCTCACTGCTTGGGCGTTCCAGCAACGTCATCTTCTCGGCAATATGGAGGAAACGGACCTGCTCTGTGTGCTCTATGCGAGACAGAATGACCGGGGTTTGGGTAAGCCATAGTTTTGCTGCTTCCGGGTTATTCCTGGAGAGCGCAAGCGCAAGCGCAAGGATGTGCTCCCGTTGCGGTGGGTCATAACGCGGCAGGAGACTCTGTGTGAGTTCAAGGCACTGCTGAGCCAGTGGGAAAGAGATAGCGGCAAGGTGCTCAAGAAGGCTCACCAGCCTGTTCAAATCAAAGAGGGTGACCCGGGGAAACATTGGGGCGGTAGCTTGAAAAAATTTCACGGCCAAAGCGCCGGACTGCCACTCTCCCTTGTACAGGCGTGCGCCCAAACCACCCCAGGCGACTGTCTCAATCTGGTTTAGGTGCGCAAGCGTCTGAGGACCTGCGCGGACGAAGGCACAGGAAAGCTCAGCCGACATCTCGGCCAGGTCACCACCTAGCCTGGCCCAAGCAAGAACCCGGCGCAGAGGCACAAGATCTAGAACCTCCGGAGTTGCCCGGAAATACTCAAGTGACGCCTGCCAGGAGCGGAAGCCGCGCTCCGCGAGCCGAGCGCCCGCTTCGGCCCATTCTCGGAAATCGTCAGCCGAAAGTTTCTCGAGTACTCCGGGAGCTGCCTGCGCGTACTCCTCCTGCACCGGTGCAGAAAAGGTGAGGAGCGATTTCCCCCAATCCACTAACTCAGACATGCGCCTTTGGTCTCTTTCTCATGCGCGCAGCGTGTGCCGGCATGATATTCATTTCGGCGGGGAAATCCGCAGTGGGGCATCCAGATAGCTGACATTCATCTTCAGGCGTTAGAGGAGAGGGACCTTCATATCCGCCGACACACGCGGTGCGCCATTGGACCGTGCCGTGGCGGAAGACACATCCTGCTGCAGAACATCGCTCCGCTGGCCATGCAGCGCCGCAGATGGATCCCAGTCTGCCACACGGTGAATAGTCCCTTCCAGGCTGCTCAAATCCAAGACGGCGTACGTGGCGCTCGGATAACTCGGATCCCGGGGCTGGCCGATGGATCCGGGATTCACCACCAGCACATTTCCTACCTGTTGGACGATGGGGTAATGGGTGTGTCCGTAGATAAAAACGTCGGTATCTAGCTCCCGCAGGCGCTTAAACCGCTCGCTGTTGGGAAAGATGTACTCAATCTCGTAGTCGAAAGGGCTACCGTGGAGCATGTAAATATGGCGGCCCCCGATCTCAATCTCGTGCTTGAAATCTGCCTCTGCCATGAACGCTTCGTTTTCGGGGCTGACGTAGCCGTTTTGTGCGTTACGGTCTTTCCTAACTCTCAGAAAGTCCCGATCGTGGTTGCCTAAGACTATATGAGCGCCGCGTTCCCGAAGAATATCTATTACGTCATTTGACCAGCGGAAGCCATTGACCATATCTCCCGCGCAGAAGACCTCATCCACCTCGCCCATGCCCGCTATGGCCATTTCCAACGCCTGGGCGTTGCAGTGAATGTCAGAAACTATCCCTATTTTCATGAAGCACCATCCGCCTTCACTGTTCTCCCCGGTGCTAGCCTGGTGGAGACTATTCGAAGATGGTCGAGACAACCTCCTCGATGCTACGTTGCACATCCGCATCATCCGTGAGCGCCCACACCACGCCCACCTGGCAGGCGCGGCGGGCGGAAACGCCCTCTTTTATCAGTTTACCAGCATAAATGAGCAAGCGGGTGCTGACACCTTCTTGAAGGCCGTGCTCGGTGAGGTTTCGCACCTTCTCCCCAAGCTTGGCAAGGTCCATGGCTGTGTCTGCGTCCACCCCGCACTCGTGCGCTATGACTTGGGATTCAAGGTCTCGGTTTGGGTAGTTGAACTCAAGGGAAATAAAGCGCTGTCGCGTGCTGTGCTTGAGGTCTTTCAGGGCGCTCTGATAGCCAGGGTTGTAGGAGAGGACCAGGAGAAACCCGGGGTCAGCCTCGAGAATCTGGGACCTCTTCTCAATGGGAAGAATGCGGCGATGGTCAGTAAGCGGGTGGATCAGCACCGTGGTATCCTTGCGGGCTTCCACCACCTCGTCCAGGTAGCAGATAGCGCCCGCGCGCACCGCCCGCGTCAGCGGTCCATCGATCCATCGGGTGGAGTCGCCTTCCAGGAGGTAGCGTCCCACAAGGTCGCTGGCGGTCAGATCCTCATGGCAGGCCACCGTCACCAGCGGCCTGCCGGGATGGGCTGCCCTATCCTGAACCGCCTTCTCGCCGCTCTTCACCGTTGCCAGCGGCTGCCCCAGCCGCCAGGCCATATACTCCACAAAGCGGGTCTTGCCACACCCCGTGGGACCCTTTAAGAGAACTGGAATTTTCTGCCGGTATGCCGCTTCAAATATCTCCACTTCATCTGATGCTGGCATATAGAATGGCTCGTTATGCGCCATGTATTCTTCCATGACCAGCGCACCAGACGTTACTTGTTCAACCACGTTTCCATCCTCCACTTACCCAGAGAGCTTTTCCTGCCAGAGTGAGCGAACTGTCTCTTTTACTTCGTCAATACTGCAGTTGGTGTCAATGACCACTTGAGCGTGCTGCTTTCGCTCCTCAGACGACATTTGCGAGCTTATCCTTGCACGCACCTGCTCAGGCGTGAAATTGTTCCGAGCCTGCAACCGCTGAACAACATTGTCCTCAGAGGCGATGGTGACCCACACCTCATCCGCTAACGGCGTCCAATGCGCTTCAATGAGGATAGCCGCCTCAAGCACCACAATCTTGGTGCCCTTCTGACGCAACTCCTCCAGCATACCCTCCATACGCTTGTACATCCACGGGTGAACAATGCTGTTGAGCTTGGTTAGCGCCTCAGGGCTGCCAAACACAATCGGCCCGAGCTTCGTCCTGTCAACTTCGTCCTTCTCGTTCAGAATATCTCGACCAAAGGCGTTCACCACCTCCTGCCACACATTCTGGTGGGGCAAGTACGCTTCATGCCCCACCAGGTCTGCGTTCAGGATAGTTGCGCCGAGCTCTGCCAGCGTTGCAGAAACGGTGCTTTTGCCAGATCCAATGCCGCCGGTTAGTCCAATGGTTTTCATCGATATCGGCCCTATTCAGCTACCAATTCCTTGCACTTCTTCATGAACGCAGGCATCACCAGTTTGTAATCTGCGACAATGCCGTAGCGAGCCACTTTGAAAATGTTTGCATCCGGGTCTTTGTTAATGGCAACGATGTTCTTGGACGTGCCCATCCCGGCGATGTGCTGGCTTGCCCCGGAAATCGCCACCGCGATGTAAAGCTTGGGACTCACCCGCTGGCCGGTCAGACCCACCTGGTTGCCTGGAGGAGCATAGCCGGCGTCACAGCAGGCTTTGGAGGCGCCCGCCGCACCACTGAGAATGCCCGCAGTCACTTCAATGGTATCCTTGTACGCTTCAGGCGAACCCATCCCGCGTCCGCCACTGATCACAACCTCCGCATTCGGCAGGCTGACGCCGCCGGTGGATTCCCATTTGTTGTACGCGGTCCACTCGCTGCGCTTTACCGAGGCATCAACGATCACATTCAGAAATTCCACGGAGCCTTTCCGGCCCTCCTGGCGTGTCGCAGGGTCCTGGGTCTTGGGGCGGACCGTCGCTATCTGTGGCGCAACGTCTGTGCAGACAAAGTGCGCTCGCGCGTTGCCGCCGTAGACTGGGCGAATCATGATCATTTTCCTGGTCGCAGCATCCATCTGAATATCCAGGCAGTCCATGGCCACACCAGTCTTCAAACGGTACCCGACCATTGGCGCGATGTCCTGCCCGATTTCCGAGCGGCCCATCAGGAAGATGTTGGGCTTGAGGTTTCGCAGCGCTTGCTCCGTGGCAGTAGCGAAGGTGTCCGGATGATATGTGCTGAGCGCAGGACTGTTCACAATGTAGACCTTGTCTGCGCCGTGGGCAATCAACTCCTGTCCCTCAGCCTCTGAAATGCCGTCGCCCAAAAGGAGGACTGAGAGCTCCTCGCTGATCTGGTCGGCGAGCTTGCGTCCGATGCCCAGAAGCTCCAAGGTAATGCCTGCCCGCCCGCCTGATGCAGTTACCTCTCCGCCTAATAAGATCCCTTTTTCTCCCGCCATAGTTTTTTCACTCCATTGGTTCAATAATCAGTGGTAGCGAAACCATCCATCGCTTAGCAGGCTGTTGAAAAACTCGAATTCGGGCCTATTTTGGGGTTCCGCCAGGCACGAAATACGACCTTACTTGGCACCTGGAAGGGCTATTTCAACACCCTGTTAGATGATGCGTGCTTCCCGCAGCTTCAGCGCCAGCTTTTCTCCCGCCTCGGCAGGGGTGTCGGCTTCGATGATCTCGCATTTGCCTTCAAAGGTAGGGATGTACAGGTCAGCCAGCCTGGTCTTGGGCGTAAACTCCGCGGCGTCGATCCCCAGGTCAGAGGCATGCCACGTCGTTATCTCCTTGCGGGATGCCGCCATGATATTTCGTAGTGTCGGATATCGTGGCGCTCCCACTTCCTGACTATAGCTTGTCAGCACCGGTGTATTGGCTTCAAAGACGCCAATGCCATCGGGCAGCACACGCTCAAAGCGCACCCGGTTGCTGCTGATGAACTCAGCGCTTTGCCCGTTGATGAGCGCCGGGATGCCGAGCAATTCGGCAACGCCAATGGCCACCAGTCCCTGGTCAAAATCGGCGGCCTGCCTGCCGCAGAAGACCGCATCAAACGGGGCGAGCTTCTTGATGGCTTGGGACAGCGCATAGGCGGTCTGGTAGGCATCCGCGCCTTCAAACATGGGGTCTTCAAGAAGGATCCCCTCATCGACCCCCATTGCCAGGCCGTGCTTCACCACGTCCCGGGCAGAAGCCCCTCCCATGCTTACCACAGTCACCTTGGTATCGGGCAGCTTGTCTTTTATTTTGAGAGCAACTTCCACACCCTGCTCGTCAAAAGGACTGATGACTGGCGCGATGCCGGCGGCGGGGATCACTTTCTTTGCTGTGGGATCAACACGAAAGCTCGCCGCTGGGGTCTCCGGGTCTGGTACTTGCTTTGTACAACAAATCAAATGTAATGGCATGACTTCTCCTTGTCGCAGATTGCGTTTTCGCGGCGGTGCTAACTCTACACCTGCCCTTAAAAAGTGTCAAGCAAAGCTACGCTAAACGAGGCCGCTGAATAACTTGCTTTGGCGCTGCCTCCGACAGGTTTGTCCGCGGGATCTCTTGCCGTTGTGTTTTTCAGCGGTCACGCTAGACCAAAGACAGCATTCGTGCAAAGAAACCTGGAAGAATGTGCTATATCCCTCGCCGTCAAGACGTGGAAACAGGAGGCGTTGAGGGAGCCACAGCAAGACTGATAAGGAGCATCACCGCAAGGCTGGCCGCGGCCAGGCCGGCCACCAGCAGCGCTAGGGCCAGCCGCCGTGCCCATGGGTTTGCCCCCTTCTGGATAACCGAGAGCGGAGGAACTGCCGCACCCAGGGCTAAGAAAATCGCATAAAACCAGGGCATGCCGGGATATCCAACGCTCAAAAGCGCCGCAGACAATAAGAAGAGGGAGATGACGAGAAAGGCGATGGATAGACGCGCGCTGTTCGCAACGCTCACCCACGGTATATCACTCGCCCGCCCAGTCTGCTGAAGCGCCGCAATGGGAAAGACCGCGCTGGACACACTCAGCACCAGGTAGCTGACCAACAGCGCCGTGAGCACAATAGCGTCGGTCAGGAACCCGGCCCCCAGGCTATCGGCCAAAGCTGCCAGGTAACCAGGAAGCGCAGGCGCTTGTGAGGCTATGCCAGCCGCCACCCCGGCGCGCCAGTCTGGACGGGCAAGCATTCGCGCGGCAACCCCGCCTGCCAGAGAGCCAATAAATGGCAAGAAAGTGCTGGCAATAGCCAGCAGGGGGAACGTCCGCTCGTATTCCTCAACCCCAATGACGCGCGGCAGTCCCTGCAGCACTACCAGCCCCGGCGTTGCCGCCATGACGCAGACTACGACGAGTACAGCCAGCGGCAGGCCGAAATATGACCGGGCAGTCAGCGGCTCATTCGAAGCGGGCAAGGGAGAAGGGCTCAAGTGGAATCTTGGTCGTGCCCTGGATGATGGATTCCGACATGAGCACGCCGGTGATGGCGCTCAGCAGAATCCCGCCGCGGAAGTGGCCCGTTGCCACGCTCACGCCCTCCCAGCCAGGCACCGGCCCCAGGATGGGCGCGCCGTCAGGTGTGCCGGGACGCAGTCCCACCTGAATAGCGCCGAGGGGCGCTGAGCTGAGATCGGGCGCAAGACGAGGGATAAGCGAGAGCAGCCGCGCCACACCGTCGGCGGTCGCACGGGTGTCGAATCCGACCTCCTCCTGCGTGGCGCCCACCAGAATTGAGCCGTCCACCTTTGGCGTCAGGTAGCTGTGGCCGCTGAACACGCACATGCGGAATGCCCGGGGCAGGGTCTGGATGCTGATGATCTGGCCGCGCACCGGACGCACCGGAACATGCACGCCGATGCCCTCCGCCAGCGCGCCGCTCCACGCTCCCGCTGCGATGACCACGTGATCCGCGCTCACGTGGGAGCCATCCGATAGGCGAACACCCGTCACCCGCTCCCCCTGGTAGGTGAGGCCTGTCACCGTGACGCCGATGCGGAATGACGACAAATTCTGCGTCGCGGCCTGCGCGTATGCCTGGGTCAACCGATGGCTGCGCACCTGCCGCTCCGTGGGCGTGTACAACGCGCCAAGAACCGCCCTGGACAGCGAAGGTTCCGTCTGGAGCAGATCATCAGCCTTTACCCAGTCGGCCTCCATATACTTCTTGAGGAGGGGCACCGTCTTTTGCAGTTCATCCGCCTCCTGCTCCGTGAACGCCACTCGAAGCGTCCCCGCAGTGATGTATTCAGGGTCGATGCCGGAGGCCTCGTGCAGGGCCTTCAAAGTGTCCGGAAACATCTTGAGGCTGGCAAGGTTGAGGTCCAGCAGCGGACCGGGACGCGTCGTTGCTGCCGTGAGCATGCCCGCGGCGACGCCCGAGGCCCCGGACGCGATGCCCGTGCGTTCCAGCACGGTCGTGTGGACGCCGGCCAGCCCCAGGTGATAGGCGATGGAGCAGCCGATGACCCCACCCCCCACGATGATTACGTCAGCGAGTTGAGGCAACTGTGATACTCCTTAAAGTCGTGCTAGCCACGCGCCCACTTCGTCGGGCTTTAGATATGATATGGTCGAGGAATCTTCGGAGACCAGGATCAGTCCAACAGCCATCTGTGCCCAAAAGAGCGACTGTGCAAATTTCAGGAGCACGGGCTTGTAATCTCCGAGCGGAACTGCAACCGTGCGGTGGACCTTGGCGTCGAATTGGTCGATGCGGGCCGCGATCTGCCCGACCATGCGCTCGAAGTCGGCTTCATTGGACATGGCGTTCAGTTCTTGGCCGCGCACTTCCACCAGCCACAGGTCATCGTCCTTCTGGGCGATGACCTCCCACCCCAGCACTTCTTTGGGCAGCATGGTATAGCCGTTGTCCGAGAACCACTTTCGCACCCGTTCTTCGCACTGTGCCTGTCGCATTGCTAATCCTGATAGTTAGTAAAGCTGAGTTGATTACCGCAGCCTTTGCAAACAGGCTAGGCAACCGCAGGAAGAGTCCCGAGTGATGTGCCTCAGACCAGGTATCTTCCCAGTATCGATTTCACGGTCAAACTTCCGAACCAACATATTAAATGCTCGAGTATCATTGCGTTCGTAATACTGAAATACTGCAGAGGCGCAAAAATCTGCAACCTGAACTAATCGACTTGCCTTGGAATCCAGGAAAAACGTCGTCTCGATAATATTTCGGTTTGCGGCCCAACGAGTACCTTCACGTCGCCAACGATCCAAAAGGGGTAGGAGTCGAGTCCTTAGAGTTGTGTTGTCAATAACAATAATCCCTTTTTGTGGATTGCTGTTGGCGAATTGTCTTCTCAAGAAGAGATCAAAACGAGAAAATATATCTTCTAGCGCTCTTTCATAGGGCTGTTCTCCAGGCCTTAGAGCTTCTTTGTCAATTGTAGTCGCAAAAAGAACGACCCCCATCGGATGATTTGCAATTAAGCCATAGAAATCGTCTAGGAAAATAACTCGATTCTCTTGTGATATACCGGCGAAGAGGTGCTTGCCTTGGCGAGCATCATGGCAATGCAATTCTACAGGCTCTGTTAAGGAGGGGAACTTCTGGGTTTGAAATTCATCGAGTTTTCGAGATAAACTCTCCCATTGTCCTTCGTGGATCGCCGCCCCACCCACAACAAGGTGCTTCGTAGCACCAATGTTTACGCCAGGATCGCCAGACTCATCCAGATAGAGAACATACAAGGGGCAACCCCTCCAAATCTTAGAGACATAAAAAAACGGCTGAGCCGAAGAAACTTCGGGCGAGCCAAAACACTCCGGCTCTCTCAGTCGCACCTATGATCATAAACACATCTAATCTTCTTGTCAAATTACCCTCCGCCCATCATCCGCACGATCTCCAGGCGGTCGCCCTCCAGCAGGAGCACCCTGGGACACTCCGAGCGGTGGAGCACCCGATAACGCCGCTGGCTATGACGACGACGAGAGCGGGCTGAGGCATTGGAAAACCTAGCTTGCTACGCCAGAGGGATTTTCTTCAACCTCAAACAGCCGTTGAAGTTCCGTTAGAATATCGGCAAACGTAGGGAGCTCGTATCTGGTAATGATCCGTCGTTCTATTTCCTCGCCGTCCGAGATTCTAAAAAGATGACGATGAAACTCGTCCGGCGTCTCCGGGTGACCATTATCGTAACGTAAGATCGTGTGTCTTCCCCGAATGCTTGCGTTGTATCTGTAAGAAAACCCACGGATTTGACGCCTTCCCTGTGTCACTCGGGTCTCATAGATTTTAGTTACCTCAAGAACTACATTGTGATGGCAATAGACCACACCATCCAAGACCATGAAAACTTCGCCGTCAAGCTCGTACTCTTCAAACCTCAGAGTGTTTGACTTGGCGTGATCCACGAAAGCGTGTTGTTCTAGCCTCGTTTCGTGGACGTGGACGAAGTTTTCGAGTGAGTTCCAGTCGTGAGGATCGTTTCTAGGTGGCGTAGGGTGCTGTAAGCCTGCATCCATTTAGAGATTTCAGCCGTTTCTTTTTGCTTACCATGTCGAACAGCTTCCGCCATCACGTCCGAAGGGGTTTCGTATCTAAGCTCGCAACTTCTGATAAGTCGTTTTAGCCGTGACACGAAAACCCGTCCATGTTGCGGCGGAACTTGGATTATTGCTTTCATACGCTCCTCGATTCATGAGGCGTTTTGATAACCCCAGACAGTATACTCCTACCCGCCCCCCACCATGCGCACGATCTCCAGGCGGTCGCCCTCCTGCAGGCGCACCACGGGGTACTCCGACTTGTGGAGCACCTCGCCGTTGCGGGCCACGGCCATGAAGGGGAGCAGGAGGTCATTGGACTCCAGGTACTCCTGCAGCGTCATGGATCTGGGCAACGCCTTCTGCTCACCGTTCACCGTCACAGATACTACCATCGATTGCGGCTCATGAAGATAATGCGGCTGCCAGCTCTTGCGCCGCCTCCCGCGGGTCGCGCGCTCGCAGGATGGAGGAGATGACCGCGACGCCCGCCGCACCGGTCGACAGCACCTCGGCGGCATTCCCAGCGGTGATGCCGCCGAGGGCCAGCACCGGGACCGGCGCAACGTCCATCACATCCTCCCTGAGATCGGACAGATCGGCGACGTGTGCGCTGACCAGTGGGATGCCCAACAACAAATACCGCAGCAGGTCCAGCCCCAGCGGCTCCTCACCCGCATGGGAGGCGGACGGGAAGACGGTGCCCAGAACCAGATAGTCAGCCCCCTGTGCCGCAGCAATCTTCGCCCCTTCTTCGGAATGCACGGATCTCCCAATTAGCTTGTGCTGTCCCAGTATTTTGCGGGCAGCACTCACCGAGAGCCCGTTTTCAGGGAGTTGCACGCCGTCCGCAGAAGGGGCGACAGCAACGTCAACCCTATCATTGACGATGAGCAACGCGCGACCCGCGATGGCGTGCTTTAGAGCAAGGCCCAACTCCAGCAGTTCACTGGCCGGCAGGTCCTTCTCTCGCAACTGCACCATGTTCACCCCACCGGCTACGGCTTGCTCTACCACCCGCACCAGCTCGCCTTGCGGTGCGGCATGACGGTCTGTGACCAGCATCAGCGCGGGTTGTGGCAGCGAAGGACGTGTTGTCATCGTCCCACCGGCTGCGGCACGCCCGCCTCCGGGCTGCTCGCCGCGGCGATCTGTCGCTTCGCAATACGACCGGCCAGGAACGCTTTTCGTCCCGCTTCGATGCCCTGGCGGAAGGCCTCGGCCATGAGGGCAGGGTCCTGCGACTGGGCGATTGCGCTGTTCACCAGACACGCGTCCGCGCCCACCTCCATCGCCAGCGCGGCGTCCGAGGGCACGCCAAGGCCCGCGTCCACCACCACCGGCACGTGGGCATGATCGATGATGATGCGGATTTCCTCCAGCGTCTGGATGCCCTGCCCGGTGCCGATGGGCGAGCCCAGGGGCATGACCGTCGCGCAGCCAATCTCCTCCAGCCGCCGGGCCAGGATGGGGTCGGCGTGAATGTATGGCAGCACCGTGAATCCCTCTTTGATGAGCATCTCCGCGGCCTTGAGGGTGTCGATAGGATCGGGCAGGAGCGACGTCGGATCGGGCTGCACCTCCAGCTTGATCCAATCTGAGCCGCTGATGGGCTGTCCCAGGGCCTCTTCCATTGCGCGGGTCAGCCCCCGCGCAAGCCGGGCGATGTACAGCGCGTCCTCGGCATTCTTGGCCCCCGCGGTGTTGGGCAGGATGGTGTATTTGCGCCAGTCGATGTAGTCCAGCAGCGTCTTCTTCTGCGGGTCGCTCAGGTCCAGGCGGCGGATGGCAACGGTGATCATCTGCGTGCCCGACGCCTCGATAGCGGCGCTCTGCTCCTCCATGGAGCGGTACTTGCCCGTGCCCACAAAGAGCCGTGAGCTAAAGGTCTTTCCTGCAATAATCAGGGGCGTGTCCATGTGTATGCTCCTTCTGTGCCTATTCAAGTAGCCTTAGCCGTCAGGCGTTCACAGTCACGTTAAAAGATAGTCTTTCGTTGATTGCCTTCAGCCTGCCCACCCACCAGCTCCACTCCCGCCGTGACGTTGACGTCATGGAGGCAAGCCCGAGCGCCTTTGTCCAGAGAAGCATCACAGCGCCGTAGAGGATGCCGATGTCCAGCATGCGCGCCCAGAGATGCTCCTCCAGAGGATGGCCCAGCCGTCCCTCCAGCAGCTCCCGATAGCGCTGGATTACCTCCTCCTTGGTGTGGGCGAGCCGGCTGGCATTGATGGCCAGATACCAGCCCAGATCGACCGTTGGAGGCGCAACCCCCACCATCGCCCAATCGAAGGCGGCGATCTTCTTGTCCGGCATGAAGGCAAAATTGCCCATCTTGGCGTCGCCGTGAATGAGGGTCTTAGGGAGTCCCTCACAGAGTCGTGCGAACTCCTCCTTCTCCCGTGAGAGCAGCGCAAAGATGTCGGCGGGCAGCAGCTTGGCGCAGGCCTCCCAGCCCCGGCGCATCATCTCCCGAAACTCGGGCGCGCTCACCTGCATTCCCGGACTGTCCGACGCGTGCGGCCCCATAGCCCCAAAGCTCTCTGATATTCGGGTGAGCCACGGCAGTTTCAACGCATCCGACTCCCAATAACGGGCATGAAGACCGGCCAGGGATGACAGCGCCGCCTCTTCCGCTTCCAGGGAGATGGGCTCGTCCACATCTGAGAAAAGGTGCTCGGACAGGTCTTCCATGAGCAGCGCAAATTCGCCGCCTTGCACGGCGTAGGCCAGGTAAGGACGATGGAATGTCTCCCACACGCCCAGCAGCTCCGGCGCTCCCAGGAGAGCCGCTTCCCGACCCATGTTGTCGTCGCTGATGCGAAGCGTCCAATCATGCGCGATATCGACGGTCTTCACCACGAAGCTGCGTTCTCGGCCACCCGCATAGGTCACCGTGAGCCGCTGGTGCGTCGAACCGGAGTAGCCCGCCGTCGACAGCGGCACCGCGCGCACCGAAGCAACCGCGCCCAGCGCCGCGCGCAGCCCTTCACGGGACGTGAGTGCGGAGATGCTGGCCAGCCGGGGGACGAGGGTGGTCATCGAATCATCCGCTTGAAGATACGCTTGCGAGAATATCAACACCCCTTTTCATGCGCCAGTCATAGCTAAGGGCCGAGGTGGCATGCTCTACGTCGAGCAGAATCGTGTCTGGTGCCTCGACTCGAACCCAATAGTCTCCTATCCCCGAGCTTGATTGCATTGGTTTGGCATGCACTTCGGGGAACTGCTTTTCTAAAGCGTCGATATAGTCTTTTAGTGCCACAATCTTGGCAGTCCTCGTTTTAGGCATTGAGCACCTCCGATGCTTTTAAATAAAGCGAACTTGCTCTAGCGACCACGCGTCGTGCTCGCTTCTCATCAAATAGGACATCATGATAGTCAGCGTTCATGCGCGCTTTCAAAACCTCATCTAAGTCCTCGCCATCTCGTCGGTTAAAGTAACGGCTCAGCCTGCAAAATCTCCTCTCGAACCTATCCCGAAGCGATTCGTGCTTCCAGCCTCGTAGCGGCTCAGTCTCGTGAAATCGCGCCATAATCATAATCAAGGTATGAAAGAGGCAGTAGTAGGCTCTGACGACCGCCGTCTCCCAATAGCCGTGCTCAAGCGCCAGGCTTGCTGCTCGAATGCATTCGTCGGCTTTACGTCGGCGGAATGATACCTCTGCCACTCCCTACACCTGCTGGTAGATCTTCCCGCCCTTCTCCCGAAGCTCCTGGGCCTTCTCCTCCATGCCTGCTATCGAACAAGTTCAGCCGCGGCGCGCCGTGTGCGCCGTCGGTTGCAACAACTTGTTAGGTGACGCTCAGTTCGGCGCATCTTTTTTGCCCTGATTGCATGACCAGCAGAGCGTTTGAAGATTCTTTGGATCGTTGGAGCCGCCCTTGGCGACAGGAATGATGTGGTCAACCTCCAGCGTTACTACGGGGTTATTCTTTGGGCTGGCACCACACTTGACGCACTGCTCGCCATCTCGCTTTAGGATTTCGTACCGAAGCTTGGCAGAAATTGGTGAACGTCTAGGACGCTCACGCTTAACTCTTCGAAGAAGATCGGTCTCGGTAAGTTCACCGTCCTGAACCTGAACAATTCGTTGCGCCAAGCGGCCTAGACCGCCAAAGAAAGTTCCATATGTTATGACCTGAAAAGGATACTTCTTGCGCTCAACAAAGGCCTCGAGTTGCTTGTGTGATGGGACAGAGAGTTGCTCCTTCCAGCACGCCCGAAACGCCTCGACCATCGAAGCGGGATCAGCTTTATGTCCGCGTACGGCCCGGAATTCTGCTTCGTGAAGCGCTTTTCCCCAACTCCCAAATTGCCGTCGGATTGTCTCAGATGAAACCAAGCGTTTAGCCCAGTTGTCGTAATCGCGCATCCCAAAGGTTTCGCACTGATGTAGCCGACCGTAATCCTTCAACGACGCGAGGATCTCGGCCCTCGACGCCTTTGTCCCGATGCGGTCTATCTGAAAACGAAACGGCGTGTCACTCATGTTGCATCTGCCCTTAACAACCTGCCTCTTGCCTTACACCTGCTGGTAGATCTTGCCGCCCTTCTCCCGGAATTCCTGGGCCTTCTCCTCCATCCCGGCCTGCAGCGCCGCCTGCTCATCCAGCCCCATCTTCAGGGCGAAGTCCCGCACGTCCTGGGTGATCCGCATCGAGCAGAAGTGCGGGCCGCACATCGAGCAGAAGTGCGCCACCTTGGCCGGTTCCGCGGGCAGCGTCTCGTCGTGGTAGCGCGCCGCCGTCAGCGGGTCCAGCGACAGGTTGAACTGGTCGCGCCACCGGAACTCGAAGCGCGCCTTCGACAGCGCATCGTCCCATGCCTGCGCGCCGGGATGCCCCTTGGCCAAGTCGGCCGCGTGGGCCGCGATCTTGTAGGTGATGACCCCGTCCTTCACGTCCTGCCGGTTCGGCAGCCCCAGGTGCTCCTTGGGTGTCACGTAGCACAGCATCGCCGTGCCGAACCACCCGATCATGGCCGCGCCGATGGCCGAGGTGATGTGGTCGTAGCCCGGCGCCACGTCGGTGGTCAGGGGGCCGAGGGTGTAGAAGGGGGCCTCGTGGCACACCTCCAGTTGCAGGTCCATGTTCTCCTTGATCTTGTGCATCGGCACGTGGCCGGGGCCTTCGATCATCACCTGCACGTCGTACTCCCAGGCAATCTTGGTCAGCTCGCCCAGGGTCCTCAGCTCGGCAAACTGTGCCTCGTCGTTCGCGTCCGCCACCGACCCAGGACGCAGGCCGTCGCCCAGAGAAAAGGCGACGTCGTAGGCGCGCAGTATCTCGCAGATATCACGAAAATGGGTGTAGAGGAAGCTCTCGCGATGGTGCGCCAAACACCAGGCCGCCATGATGGAGCCGCCCCGGGAGACGATGCCCGTCACCCGCTTGGCCGTCAGGGGGATCCAGGGAAGGCGCACGCCGGCGTGCACCGTGAAGTAGTCCACCCCCTGCTCGCACTGCTCGATGAGGGTGTCCCGGTAGACCTCCCAACTCAGCTCCTCCACCTTGCCGTCCACCTTCTCCAGCGCCTGGTAGATGGGCACCGTGCCGATGGGCGCCGGCGAGTTGCGGACTATCCACTCCCGCGTGGTGTGGATGTTCTTGCCCGTCGAGAGGTCCATGACCGTGTCCGCGCCCCAGCGGGTGGCCCAGATCAGCTTCTCCACCTCTTCGTCGATGGACGACGCGACCGCCGAGTTCCCGATGTTGGCGTTGATCTTCACCAGGAACTGGCGGCCGATGATCATCGGCTCCGTCTCCGGGTGGTTGATGTTGGCCGGGATGATGGCCCGGCCGCGCGCGACCTCGCTGCGCACCAGCTCAGGGTCCACGTTCTCCCGCAGGGCGACGAACTCCATCTCCGGCGTGACGATGCCCTGCCGCGCGTAGGCAAGCTGCGTCACCGCCACGCCCGCCTTTGCCCTAAGCGGCTTGCGGTTCAGCCCCGGATAGATTGCCTCGTTCCCTGAGCGCGCCGGAAGATCAGTCCCCTCTCCCTTGATGGGAGAGGGAGAGGGTGAAACGCTGCCGTTCCCCAATGCCCGTGAGCGCCGCCCGTCATCGCGCTCGTCCACCGGCCTGCCCTCGTACTCCTCCACGTCGCCGCGCGCCAGCACCCACGCCCGCCGCAGCGCCGGCAGTCCCTGGCGCACGTCCGTGGCCGCCGAGGTGTCGGTGTAGGGGCCGGAGGTGTCGTAGAGCTGCACCGGCGGGTTCTCCTCCTGTCCGGAGCGCCCCGTGGTGGCGCTCAGCGCCACCTCCCGCACGGGCACCCGGATGTCCGGGCGGGAGCCGGTCTTGTATTTCTTGGTGCTGCCGGGAAACCCGGTGAACTTTATATCTGCCTGCCCTGTGGACAGCTCCGTTGTTTTATCCTCTGCCATCTGAGTCATGGCGTATCTCCTGACTTTCGTCTACTTCTATCGGTCACAAAAGGCCGACTTGACACGGTCGCGTTTCCCCTCGCCCCTTGGGGGACCGAAGGTGGTGAGCTCATCGAGTCTGAGACTCTCAGACTCGAACGACCTGCGTACCAGAGGGTAGGCCGAAGGTCCTGAGCTTGCCGAAGGGGTGAGGGGTGATCTCAGTGCGTTCGCTTTTTTGTTCTTGTTAGCATGGTCGCGTATCAGCGGCTCATACAAACAAAAAGACCAGAAGCACAGCGGTTACGCGTAGCTCCTGGTCACACGCCTGCCTACCGGACAGGCAGGTCTGCCGCTCCCTACGCTCGCATTACCGAGATCAGGTCCCTGGGGTCCTCCACACTCGTGGAGCTCTCAGCCGTCGCCGGCTCCCCCGCGGTCCGTTTGCCCGCCTCAGGCGGACAGAACGTATTCAGTTGTAGATGGATTATAGCAGAGAGGGCAAGAGGAGGGCAAAAGAAACAGTTGATGATCAACTGCGTTCGCTAAATATATAGAGAGTTAGTATAATCCAATGGCTGCCAGATGAGTTCATAAGATGAATCAAACGCCTCAACTCCAGATCGAGCACCTGGACCTCAGACATCCTGGTGTCAGCCCAGGGCAAGCGTTGATGTGCTATGAAGTGTCCTGCGTCTGTCTGAGTAGGTACCACTCACCTCCGGTATCCGTTGATGTGCAGTCAAATCGTAACGATGTTTCAACTAGCACTTCCTACTCAGTCGAGTGGTCTCCGCCAACTCCTAAAATGAGCGCCTCATATGCGTATGAATCGACAGCGACCGAATTTGGAGCGTATTGTCTCGTTTTGGCCGCTGTAGAAAATGAGTGGGGACTGGTTGCATTGAGAAGAGCGGAAACAGGGACAGGTGCCGATTATTATCTCATTCCAATAGCAAATGCCGCACAACTGCAGGTTCAGGAACTCGATTTCGAAACCGCATTGAGGCTAGAAGTTTCAGGACTTGGTAACGGAACAAATACAATGCTAGAAGCGAGACTCAACACCAAAATTCAGCAGGCTGTCAATGGCAACTCTAATTTGCCTGCCCTCGTTGGGGTAGTTGGTTTCTCATTACTAAAGATTCTTATTTGTACGGTAGTCATGAAAACATGATCTCCGATCCTCATCAGCAAGCTGAACACTTGGCAGGTCAAGCTGCGCAAGCAATGATCCATGGCGATCTCCACGAAGCGCGCCAATTATATTCTGACGCCGCTTTGTTCGAAGCAACTGCGCTACAAGGGATCAATCGGGCAGAAAAACCGCGAACATTCGGTATTATCTCGGTAAGCACGGTTGCACTCTTCTTCAAGGCCGGACATTATAGAGAAGCAGAACAATCCGCGCTTCAAAGTCTTAGTTCTCAGGAGTTGCCTTCCTTTGCAAAGGATCAATTACGATCGCTGCTTGAGAATATCTGGGATGCAGAGACACAATACTCTTCAAATCTACCTGGCAATTGGTCATCTATACAAGTAACATTAAGGGGGCAAGAAGTCGGCTATGGTAGCGCCCCTGTGGATCTGTTCAAAGCTCAAGTAGGGGGTATTGAGAGCTTAGTAACACGAATAGCTGAGTACCTTTTGAAGAAACCGTTCCGTACTAGTGGGCCACCTCCATCTGATCTTGGTCGTATGTTCAAGGCTGTAGTTTCAACGCCCCGAGCGGGGAGTTTCAAATTTAATATACGATTAGAGGCATCTCAGCTACCTTTGTTCGATGATATGAGTATATCGCCTCGTATGATAACTGGGCAGCTTTATTCATTAGTTCGAGGAATTAATGAATCTTCACGTGACGAAATAGTTTCACTGATACCGGATCAGAGCTACAGGATGACTGTAGTGAAACTTGTGCGAAATATTACTCCGGATGGGAAAAGGGTTAATGAGCTAGAACTTGGTATTGGACAATTAGATAGTCCGACCCAGGTCGTACTCCGCCAGCAGACTAAAGAAAATATTCGCGAAATACTCAAAGGGGAATCTTCACTCCCCAAGGCGGACGTCGACGGAGAAGCGCCAATAGTTGAGGAAGGGATTCTTCGTGCTTTGCATCTTGATAAAAAATGGCTCGAGATTGTTAAAGAAGATGGCGAACATATCACTTGCTCTCTCCCCCCTTCCCTTCTCCTCGATGATGTGATAGGACCCATGGTTAACCGAAGTGTCACTGCTACTGGTCATCAAAAGCTTCGATATAGGCGTTCGAAGTTTATCCTCACTGATATTGAGCTAACTTGAAAAGTCTGCTCACGTCGCCAGACCTGGCCCTCCATCTCTGCGCCCGCCCGCTAGCTGCTTCGTTCTATTCTAAACGTGAGCTGACCTTGTAAACCCTATCGTGTGAATGGTACTGACACTTAACAGTAGACAAGCGGATAAAGTGATAAACGGCCAACCATCTCGCCGCAAAGAGTTGTAGGCGCACTATAAGCAGACCCATCCTGAGGCAGGTGTCTACCGCATTCTCAACAGCCGGAACAACAAGGCCCTGCTGGGGTCCACCCCCAACCTGGCCAGCCTGCGCAACAAGTTTACCTTCGCCAAATCCACCAACACGCCGGTCGTGCTGGATCAGCGGCTCACCAAAGACATCGCCCAGTTCGACATCGACGCCTTCTCTCTGGAGGTGCTCGACGTGCTGGAAACGGGGCCCGAGATGACCCCGGCGAAGATACTGAAAGACCTCGCCACCCGCGAAAAGTTCGATCCCTCACTGCTGTATTGATAGTCCCTTCTCCCTTGAGGGGAGAAGGCTAGGATGAGGGTGACTGCCCCACTCCTCCTCGCACTCCTCCTCGCACTCCCCCTCTGCCATCGCTCCTCGCCCTAACCGTCCGCCCGTGCTAACCTGGCTCCATGCGCCCCTTTCCGGACACCCCTTCTCATCGCCATCCAGGGCTCGTTATCGGTTCCTTGAGCGCAGAAGGATGCCTTACGGCTACGGCTTTATTCTGTGGACGCCTGGCAGCAAGTGAGACTTATAAGTTCAGTGTTCATCCTGGTGCGCTTGATTCGTATTATGCAAAACCAATGCCCTACGGCTCATCGCGCTCCTGTGCTGACCCGCAAACTACGCACAAATCTGCTGTCGGACGCCATTCGTTTCCGATTCGTTTGGCAGAAAAAACTTTTCGCGGCAGCTCCCAATTCAGCACTGGCCCCCAAAGCGAACACCGCAGGCGGAACGTGCGGCCTGCGGTGTGTTGTGGCGCTTTTGGTGGGTGCTACCGTCCGGTCGCTGGCGCGGGCGTGGTGGGATTGGCGGGCCTCGGCGCGGCAGCCGGAGCGTTCTGTCCGTCCACCAGTCCGCGCACGTCAAACAGGAAGTTCTGGCCGCTGGGCAGCAGCATCACCTGTATTTTATCGGTCAGTTTCTGCACGTACTGCCACTGGATGATCTGCGGCGAGAGCGACGCATCCAGCCTGTTGTTGGCCTCGGACTGTCCCGTGGCCCGCACCACGGCGGAATCGGCCTCGCCCTTCGCCTGCGCCACCAGCTGCTGAGCCTGAATCTCCCGCTGCGCCAGGATCTGCCGCTCTGTTTCCACCCGCTGCTGCTGCGTCTGTTTGTCCTCGATGGCCTGGGTGTACTGCGGCGAGAAGGCGATGTTCGCGATGTAGATGTCGTCGATGATGATATGGTAGCGTGCCAGGTTCTCCGACAGCTTGCCGATGGCCTTCCGTCGAATCTCATCCCGCTTGGGGAGGATCTCTCCAATGGGGTAGGTGGGCATGACTTCCTTGATGAAGTCATTGAATGCCGGGTCAATCACCTTGTCTGCAAAGTCCAGGCCAACCTTCTGGTACAGGTCGTTCACATTGGCGGGGTCCAGGTGGAAGTTCATGGTGCCGGTCAGCTTCACCGTCTGATACTCCTGGCTGGAGGCATCGATCTCCCGGAAGTTGTGGGGCTGCACCCGCACGTCCACCAGTCTCACCTGCTCCGCAACCGGAATGATGAGGCTCAGCCCCTCTCCCAACACGCGGTTCTCGACGCTGCCAAAATAGGTGACCACGCCGCGGTTACCTGCGGGCACCTGCACCAGGGCTGCGAACAGTGGACCGGCAAGCAAGAGCACCACGCCCAGGAGCACCAGAGGTCTCCCAAAGCTGCGAACATCTACAGGCGATCCTGGTGGTGGCGTCGAACTTCGCAGGCCGATCCCAGCAATTATCGCGAGAATCCCCAGCAAACTGATACCCATTATGTCCATCCTCGAGCAGATATTCTTTAGCTGGTGCTCCCCTGATCCTGTGGTGACGGTGCAGCAAAACCTTACAATCGAAGTCTCCCGCGACCGCCCGTCGGCGATGCACCGGGGAGGCGCCGACTCCCTCCACGACGCCTAGGGGTGGCTGCGCCGCCGCGGAATGCCGCGCTCCTTGACCCTGCATCCGTAGACGGAGGCGACGATGGATCCCATGGCCGGCCTGCCACCGCTCGGCATGAGCGAAGTCAGTGCCGTGGAGAATATCTTGTTCAAGAGCAGGTACTCAAGAGATGCCGGGGTCTCGGCCCATCCGGCGGCCTGGAACCGAAAGTCTTCGTTACAAGCGCTGGCAAGGGCAAACGTGCTGACGTGCTCAGTAGACAGACGATTGGGTTGGTGCTCCGTGGAGCGAAATGGCATGGCGCTCTCCTCTACTAGACGTGAGTTTCTTGTCTTTCATCCCGCCCCTCGAGGAGTTCAAGAAACTTCCCTACGGTCAGTTCTCGTTCTCCGATGCGTCCCACAGGCAGATGAACATCTACCCGGTATCGATTGCGGCGGCCAACCTTTTCCCGCTCAATGTAGCCCGTCACCTGGAGTTCTGCAACGATCTTCCGTGTAGCGCGCTCCGTGATACCCACTGCCTGCGCAATCTCCAAACCGGTGCTTTCCGGGTGCCGGCAGACATGGGTGAGCACCAGGGCATGGTTGGTGAGAAAGCTCCACGATACCATTGCATTCGCTCCCAAAAGAGACCCCCTGCGGACGTTGACCCGACCGAAGGAGGGTGCTATGATTTAGTCATGAAGTTAAGTACATGCATAGTATATCATGTATTTAGCTTCATGCGTCTAGGTTAAGAGTGGACGTCACCTTGACCTGCGAGGAGAGTAGCGGGCGTTCACGATAAACATGCAGACGGGCATCAGCCTGAGGGGAGTACAGCACATGTCACAGGGAACTATCAAGAAATTGGTCTCGGACCGAGGATTCGGTTTCATCTTGCCAGACGGGCAGTCGGCCACGTCGAAGGATTTATTCTTTCATCGAGCTGATGTCCAGGGCACAGGCTACGATGCCTTGCGGGAGGGACAGAAAGTGTCCTATGAGATAGGCACGGACGAGCGCCGTGGCACTCCCAAGGCCACCCAAGTACAGTCTGCCTAGAATAATTGACTGGGCCTTTGGGCGGTGTCGGTGACGACATAGCGCCACGGTAGTGCACCAAGCGCCAGCAAGTCCCGCCAGATTGAAGCGACTGCCATCCTGGTGCAAGGAAGAGAGACATCACCATGGGAGACAAGGGTAAAGGCAAGGACGCGGGGAAGCCCAAGAAGCCGAAGACCACGAAGGCGGGCAACCGGCCGCACGAACAGCGCGAACGCGAGGCGGCCAAGACCACACCCAAGTGACTTTGGATGGCGACAGAATGTAGCTGAACCATCGTATAGCAGACTTGTTCCGCAGACAGTAAAACGAACACCGCAGGCCGCAGGTCCTGCGGTGTTCTGTGTTGACCCTGTGCGAGCGCCGCGTTTCATGGTCCATAAGCTTGGCGTAACACCGCTCGGAGTAGTATGTCAAGCTCTCTGGGTGAAGGAGCACCAGCGAGACTTTGGACCAGGCTACTTAGAGAAGGATGCTCTACATCAGACTGCCGAATCAGCGACCTGGTGGAGCTATCCCAGGCGAGCAAGATGACCGGCGGGCGGGCTGTCTGCGCTGACCAAGCAGCGATGCTCCGTTGGGTATGGGCATACCACTGCAGCAGTTGACAACAATAGATCTCTGGGGCGCTGACTGTCAAAATGCGCTCCGTCACTTCGGCAGGCATGAAAGGCGGTTGCAGGGCGTAGGGCAGGCTAAAGCCCCAGAGCCATGTCCAGACTCTTGGCGTTGCGCCCGCTGGTGGGACATCGAGAATCAGGAGGCTTCCAGCCGGGGCCGCCATGGCTTCGTGCTCCACGTCACGAGACATCTTCTCGGAGAGGGCGGCAACACCATTCCACTGCCCCACAGCCCACAGGAGGCTCAGCGTGTAGCCAAGGAACAGGCCTGCGCTCGCGACGGCGCCCGCATACCGCCAGAGGCTTCTCCGGGCATACCGCAGCGCTTCAAAAGCCAGTCCAAGCACAATCGCCAGACCTGCGGAAGCAAGATACAGATGGCGGGCGGAGAGGTAGCTGGTCGCAACCAGTGGCACGACGGAGACCGTCCACCAAACCGGCCCAAAGTATAAGACCGCCGCCCAACTTAAGGGGCCGCGGCCCTCCTTTGCTTGGCGTAGTTCGGTAAATGCAGCGTAGAGGAAGAAAACATAGAGCACGACCGCCACGACCATGATGATGAGGTCAACGCGCACGGAATGAAAGCCCGACACCAGCATTTGAAGGTATGTTCCCTGCCACTGCCAGAACTCGACAAGCCGCCCGGTGGTAAGGGTCTGCTCTCGGATTGCGTTCTGAAACAAAGCCACGCGCAATCCGAGATAACCGATGGTGAGGACTGCGTAGGGAATGTAACCAAGCACGTCTCCCCAGGAGGCCCAGGGTAGCTTCCGACGGATCAGCCCGTCATAGAGCGCCAGCGTCCCCAGCATGGTGATTGCTGACTGCTTGCTGAACAGCGCACAAAAAAACAGCACAAGGGACGCCCAGTACAACCAGCCAGCGCTTTTCTGCCGCCAGGTCGCGTAGGCGAGAAAAGACGACAGATAGAACAGCGTTGGGATGGAGTCGGCCCGGCCGCTGATCCACGCAACGGTTTCAACGTGGACCGGCATGACGGCGAAGAGCATGCCAGCGAGGCAGGACGCGAGCAGACTCAGCCCGACCACTCGACGAGCGATGGTCAGGACGAGCAGCGCATTCACAGCGTGAAAAATAATGTTGCTGACGTGATACGCGGTAGGGGAAGCGGCTCCCCAGGCGGCATCGACCTGATACGAGAGCTCTACGAATGGCCGTAATTCATCGGTGCGATAACCGAAAATTGTCTCTGTCCAGGGGCTTATGAACAATGTGAGGAAATGCAGCGGCGGCTTCTGCCAGAACAGCCAGATGAGGCTAAAGTCATCGCCGAGAAAGTAGCCGGAGAGGGTCGAAAGAAATGGGACGACGGCCGCAACGCACACCATGAACGCAACAAGCAACATCGGGTGCGCCTGCCTGGATACCCTTGTTTGCAGCCGGGTGAGGAGGTGGCCCACACCTACGTCCTGGTTACTGCCAATTGCAGGCGGGTGCACGGCGGTCCCGTTAACCTCCCTTTCGTACGACAACGACGTTGTGGGCGGAAAAACTCGATATGCCCGGCAGCCGCTCTAGCACGTCCTCAAGCACCTTAAGAACAGGCAGGCTCCAGGGAGGGGCAAAGTCCGGGATCCAGCCGCTGCGGGTAAAGCGCACCGAACAGCCTTTAGTTTGGTGCAGCACTCCCAGGATTTCCTCCAGTGGTATCAGACGAGTGTCCTCCTCATCTTGAGGCACACGCCGCATAAGCAGCGGCCAGTATGGGTTGCGGGGATTATGGTCCCAAATCACGGCGGCTCCGCCTGGGGCCGTGACTCGCACCATCTCTTCCACCGTTGCCGCCACCAGCGGCGGATCGGCGATGTGATGCAGCGTCGCCACCGTGATCACAGCAGGAAACGCGGCGTCAGAGAACGGAAGGTGCGTGGCGCTTCCCTGCAGCCGCCCAACTGGCGCATCAGGAGGGACCTCGTGCAGCATGCCCAGCGAGGCATCCAATGCGACGATTTGGTAGCCTGCGGCGGTGAGCTTCCACGCAAGAAGCCCCGTCCCACAGCCGACGTCCAGAACCGGCCCGGGTGGAGGCACCAGCGACTGCACCAGAGCGACGCGCTTTTCCAGGTAGTGGGCGACCACATAGGAGGGTAGGCTGGCGTTATATTGCTTGGCGATGCGGTCGAAATGACTGTTTCGGCTCACGTCGACAGCGCTCTCATTCGCCCGCTTTCCGGACCGGCCGGGAGGAGAGAGAGCACGCGGAGTGGAGTCTCAGCAGGCTCCGCACGCGATAGTCGAGGATCATCCAGATCATCTGCAGTGCCAAGATAACAGTCTTAGTCGGATGTCCCGTCACCGACGAATGTCCCACTCGCTGGGTGTAGTTCAGGGGGATCTGCACGATGCGCTGGCGCGAAATCAAGGAGATGAGCATCATCTCAAGGCCAAAGGAGCTTCCTCCAATGGTAAAGTGGGGTTGCATAGCCTGCATCGCCGACCGTGAAATAAGCCGCATTGTGCAGCCTACGTCACTCAGCGTGGACGAGTTAAACAGGACTTCCGCGAGCTTTGCCACAAAATAGTTGCCCCACTTGAGGGGGAATCCCATGTTCGCTCCTGCCCAGATAAACTCTCGGTGCGTGCGGGTCCCATAGACGATGTCGCAGTCCTCGGCATAGGCCAGCAGCTTCAACGTGTCCCTACCAGAGAACGTCCCATCGGGCTCCGCGATGATGATGTAGTCTCCTGACACAGTCTCAAAGCCGCGCCGGATCGCGTGGCCGTAACCCTGAAGAGTTTCGTGCACCAACACCGCCCTTGTCCCCTTGACCTCTTCGTCTGTCCCCTCAGCAGCGTTGTTGTTAACGACCACAATTTCATCAACAATCCCAACAGCCCAGAAGTCTTTTATTGCGTTCCGTATCGAGTCTTTTTCATTGTAAGTGGGGAAGACCACAGAAACGGACTTGCCTTGCCACATTGTGTCCCTCGCGCGAGATGCATCGCCATGCCGCCCCTTGGCCGTGTGGAAGTCATTGAGGGCAGGACATCGATTGAAGAAAGGATAAAGGCAGCCACACCTTCTGTCAACGAGCACGGCGCTACTTCCCGCGTGCCCTTGTCCGAGATTCTTCAGGCCTGTCAGCATAGCAGGCCACCGCGCGGCAACCGATCACTCGAAAGTGAACACCGCAGGAGGTATTCCTCCTGCGGTGTTTTTCTGTGCGGGTGAGCGCTTAGAGAGCTGCTGCGCTGCCGAGGACTAACGTCGCCATCTGCGACGGGGAACCTCCTCAGCCATTGACAAGGGCAAGGTCATGCCGCAGGACCTGCCGTTGGCCCGCTTCGCCGCGGATCTGGCGGGTGGTCTCAACGATCTGCTGACAACCGCTGGCGCCGGCCGGGTTCAACTGCCCGGCGGCAAGCTGACCGCCATCGGTGTTGATGGGGAAATCGCCTTTGTAGGTGCTGTCAATAGAATCCAGCCAGTTGCCAATCTCTCCCTTGGGACAGAGGCCCGCATCCTCGAGGCACACGGCCTCCAGGATGGTGTATCAGTCGTAGAAATTGGCAAACTGCATGTCCTTGGGACTGTATCCTGCCATCTGGAATGCGGACGCTGCAGAGTAGCGCACTGGAGTCTCGGTCTGGTTGGGCTTCCAGAAGCTGTTGGCAAAGCCGTTAGCCAGGCCTGCGCCCAGCACATACACTGGCGGGTGCTTCAGGGTCTTGGCCCGCTCCGCGGTGGTTACGATGTAGGCGATGGCTCCCGCCACGGGCATCACACTCTCCAGGATGTGGAGCGGATAGTTGATGTATCGAGAGTTCATCACGTCGTCGAGGGTGATGGGCTGGCCCAGGAAGGCCGAGCG